>LUMI01000263.1_pt1 | contig 14530 bp, 15 predicted proteins | sample 729681 | NCBI WGS metagenome assembly LUMI01 (sample SAMN03860267, study PRJNA289734) | marine metagenome | biome: seawater column; feature: ocean; material: water; isolation source: Red Sea water column Station 34 - depth 10m | place: Saudi Arabia: Red Sea | collected 2011-10-15 | depth 10 m
TTGTTCTTTAACGCACCGTCGAACACGGCTAACGACATAGTAAATTGATTTTGAATGGTTTGCGCGAACGCCACCGGCCCGTTAATGGAATCCTGCAAATGCCCGCGGCTACTGGCTTGCTCAAATAAAATTCCGATACTGCCTTGTGCATCCGGGTAAGTAGAACCTTTGCCGTAGTAAAAATCGTCAAAGCCTTCTTCACTGAAGTAGAGATTTTTCTGATCATCGAAGGCCTGAATAAAACTGTCTGCCAGGGCTTCGGTTAAACGTACGTTACCTTCTGGTGTGAAAGGGTTTTTACGGCTGGGAACGCCGGGCTGGAAAAAGTACGTGCTGTCTGTCCCCATTTCATGAAAATCGGTGAGTATATGTGGGCGCCATTTATGAAACTGTTTAATTCGCGCCTGCGACTCTGGGTGCGCCAGCAATAGCCAGTCGCGGTTTAAATCAAACCAGTAATGATTTGTTCTACCTGACGGCCACCCCTCATCGTGTTCACGGTGTCGACTGTCAGAAACCAGCTGCCTGCCCTTGTGCATATTTGCCCACTGAGCAAATCGAGAAAGTCCATCGGGGTTGAAAGACGGATCAAACAGCACAATATTGTTATTCAACAAGGCATCAATTTCTTTACCTTCAGCCGCGGCGAAATAATAAGCCAACGCAAGTGAAGCATTGGTTCCGGAAGGCTCGTTACCGTGAATACTGTAGCCCATGTAGAAAATAAGGGGAGCATCGCTACCTACTTTCTTGCCGCTTTCCATTGCATCGATGTGTTGCTGCCTCATCGCCTCAATATTGTTTCTATTTGAGGGCGCTGTGATTGTCAGTAACAGAAGTGGGCGGTTTTCGTGAGTACGGCCGGTTTCTTCAATGGTGATACGGTCAGACTTCTCGGCAAGTAGTTTCATATAATTGACGACTTGGTCGTGACGCACATGCCACTCGCCAATGTTGGCGCCTAGTATCGATTCAGGCGTGGGAATAGCTGGGTTGTAGGATACCGTGTCAGGTAAGTATGCTGTCACCGGCTGCCCGCCTACATCAGGTGCAATAGTAACTGTTGAAGCAGAGGCGGGTTGTGCTAATGATTTCTGACTGGCTGTTGCCCCAAAGGCGATGGTACCAAGGGCTAAAAATGAAACGAGTGAGAATGGATTCTTTTTGGCGGTGTAATGCAATTTCGCGAACATAGCGCTTCCCGTCTTGTTGTTATGGTTGAGAATAGTGGCAACGTGCACGCCTCTCAACAAATTCGATTCACTGGAATAATTTATTTAATTAATACCCGACTGTTTTACTCAGGTAAATTTGATACAATAATCCAAATTTCAAAATATGTAGGACTTGCTGATGATAACTATATCAGAAGAAGCCCAGGCTCACTTCGTAAAACTGTTGAGTAAACAAGAGTCTGGCACGAATATTCGTGTGTTCGTCGTAAATCCAGGCACTTCGTCGGCTGAGTGTGGCGTGTCCTATTGCCCACCAGACGCGGTTGAAGAGACGGATACCCGTTTGCCATTTAATGGTTTCGATGCGGTTGTAGATGAAGAAAGCGCGCCTTATTTAGAGGAAGCGGAAATTGACTACGTTACCGATCAAATGGGCTCACAGTTAACCCTAAAAGCACCTAACGCTAAAGCGCGTAAAGTGTCTGACGACGCACCATTAATTGAGCGAATCAACTATATGATTGAATCGGAAATCAATCCTCAGTTGGCGAGCCATGGTGGCAATGTTGTATTGACAGAACTGACTGACGACGGCTATGCCATACTTCAGTTCGGCGGCGGCTGCAATGGTTGCTCAATGGTAGACGTAACGCTTAAAGAAGGTATCGAGAAGCAAATGATCGAGCAATTCGCTGGCGAGCTCAAGGGCGTGCGCGATGCGACTGAGCACCAGGCGGGTGAGCACTCTTACTACTAAGCGTAATATTGCACTTGCCTAAGTGCATATCTCGATAACTATCTCATGCTAAAGCAAGACATTCACAAAAGCTGGCAACGATTCAAAATAGGTCTATCTATTTTCGTTGTCGGCGTCTTGCTGTTGTTTACCTTAAGTGAACTTCATATCACGCTGCATTACCTGAGCCTTCTTATATTATTTGTCGGTTTCGCTATCGCCATGTTGGGTTACTGGGGAATTTTTATTCAGCGTTTTTCGTTTATAAAAAACAAAAAGCCACCGCCTAAATTCTGATTACTTCCTGCTCTACGCCATACCTTCTTGCCCTATTCTTAATGTAAGCCAGTCTGATTGCACTCAGTTTTACCCATACGCCATACTCTACATTGCGAAGCTGACTCCCGTTCATTTATGTTCGCCTAGCGCTCGTCTCGGGTTATAGGTAGATTAGAGGTTGCGCAAAGTGCCTAACAATATGAAAAGGAGCTGTAGTGAATACAACAAAGAAGCTGGGCCTGCTTGGCGGAATGAGTTGGGAATCAACGGTCAGTTACTATCAAGCCATAAACCGTGGTGTAAACGCTCGACTTGGCGGCCTTCACAGCGCACCGCTGATAATAAGCAGCGTTGACTTTGCCCACATAGAGCAGAAGATCACTATTCCACTTATTCACATTGCCGACGCTACGGGGTGCGTGTTGCAACAAGATAGGCTTAAGAAAGTTGGGCTACTGGGCACCCGCTTCACCATGGAACAAACCTTTTATACATCCCGCCTTAAAGAGATTTTTGGCATTGAGGTTGTTACTCCAAATGCCCAACAACGAGACACGGTTCATAACATTATTTATGAACAATTATGCAAGGGCGTGATTTGTGTTGAATCCCGTAACGCGTATATTGACATTATAAATGAACTGGCGGCCGAGGGTGCTGAAGGCATCATTTTAGGCTGCACAGAAATTGCCTTATTAGTTCAACAACATCACACCAAAGTTAAGTTATACGATACTACCGCTATCCATGCTTCAGCTGCGGTAGATTTTGCATTAGCTCCCTAAAGCGTTAGCAAAGGGTAAGTAGCGAAACACATATAACCTAACTTTGATAAAAGGGAATTGGCCCTACTATTTTCAGAGGACACAGCTATGTTTAGCCACGTAATGATTGGTGCGAACGACCTTGAAGCATCAAAGAAATTCTACGATGCTATTTTAGGAGTATTAGGATACGAGCCAGGCGTTTTTGATGAATATGGACGGGTATTTTACTACACGCCTAAAGGTATTTTAGCGCTAACAAAGCCGATTAACGGAGAGGCTGCCACACACGGTAATGGCACCACGCTCGGCCTTGCCGCTCGAACACCAGACATCGTTGATGAATGGCATAAAGTAGGAAGCGAGAATGGGGGCGTGCCATGCGAGGACCCACCGGGTATTCGAGGCAATGGGGAACGCCAACTGTATCTTGCTTATCTGCGTGACCCAGCGGGCAACAAGCTTTGTGCCACGCACATCGTAAGAAAATAGCTCAAGTGCTGCCTGCTTAAATGATCACGCTCTTTTTGCAGGCTATTCACTTTTAGCTGTCTATTTGGCCCAAAGCCCTTTGAATAATAGCACTTTGAGTAATAGCGTTTTGGGTAATGCCTAGTTATGTCTACATATAAGCCCTAACCAAACGAAACTGCATAGGTGTTACTGTCTGTCCGCTCAATATCCTAAACGGGTTTCGCCTTTTCTCTTCTTTGCACTATACATTGTTGCTAGATGAATTAACCTTGAACCAGTAAAAGCTCAGCTAACAGAGGGAATATGACACCTGAAGAAACTGGCAAGGCCTACGACACCATTACACACCTTTGGACTCGTCCTGAATTTAATCAGAAAAATGGGTTAACCGCCTACCAAAAAGCATTGTCATTTTTAGCGGACACCCCATCACAAGAGCCTGATACGGTGCCTAGCGAAGCGCTTGATAAGGGAGAAGCGCTTGATAAGGGAAAAGCGAGCAATAAAGACAAACCAAAGAAACGAGGTTACGCACTAGACATAGGTTGCGGATGCACCAATCGTTTTGTCCCGGTTATCGAAAGCGCAGGGCTAGCTTACGAAGGCATTGATGTTTCCAAAAATATGCTGGCCATTGCGACGTCCCAATTACCCGCTCATATCTTCTATTGCGCCGACGTGTGTACATTCACTATCCCCAAGCACTATTCGTTTATTAGCGCTTGGGATAGCTTTTGGCATATTCCCCTAACGCAGCAAGAGCCTTTGCTTAAGAAGCTAGTGGATCACTTAGACGATGACGGTGTGTTGCTTTTTAGCTGTGGAGGTACAGATGAAAGCGGCCAACACACAAACGAAGTGATGGGCCCAGAAGTCTACTACGCCTCGCTGGGGCTACATAGATACATAGAAATATTAATAGAAGCAGGCGGGTTTGTTCGTCACGTTGAATTCGATCAGCACCCTGAACTACACACTATTATCATTGTGCAAAAAAGAACCGCGCAAAAAACACAGTAGCAAAAAAATAATACTGAATGATGCCCTAGAAAAACTGAGAGAGTCACCGTGCTCAGCACGCCTTCCCTAAGTAAGGTCAGCGAAGCGTTATAAAACACTAGCTTTGCGGTGTCGCTAGCTCACCGCGTTTATCTAATCGATAAAAGCTCCAGGCCAATGTCATACCGCGAGCGAGTAAAAAGGCAAGGAGAGCATACCAAAGGCTGACGTTACCCTGATCTTGCGTGAGATACCAAACGGGGAAATACACCCCTAACGCACTTATTATCATGGTATTTCTCATTGCGCTGGCTCGGGTAAGACCAACAAATACGCCATCGTACAAAAAACACCAATGCGCTAATAGAGGAAGTAATACCATTAAACCAAGATAAGGTAGCGCAGCTTTTACAATGTCACTATGTTCGGTAAGCAGCGCGATAATGGCCTCACCACCTGCGAAAAATATCAGGCTATAAATAAGGGCAAAAATACTCGACCAGACTAACCCTTGGTAGGTGCGTCGTTTCACTTCGCTGCTGTCTGACGCCCCCTTGGCTTCACCCACCAGCGCTTCCACACCATAGGCTATGCCATCAAGTCCCAATGCAATAAGAACAAAGAACTGCATGAGTATGGCTTTGACGGCCGCCGACGTTTCGCCGTAACGGGCACCTTGAATGGTGAGAAACGCTAAGCAGCCCTGTAATGCTAAGTTACGTAATAGCATGTCACCGTTAAGCTTCATCAGTACCTTACGAGCTGCACGGTTAAACCACGATGCACTCACCGCGACACCGCCTACGCGCTTAAACGCCACCGCTAGCGCCATTATAGCCATGGTATACTCAGCGATAACACTGGCCAGCGCCACGCCAGCTACAGACAAACCAAGCCCGAACACAAACACTACATCGAGTCCCGCATTCAATAAATTTCCCACAATTTGAATAGCCATGACGCTGCGCGTTTTTTGCTGCCCTACTAACCATCCAACTAATGCCAGATTAAGCATGGCAGCTGGTGCGCCCCATACCCGCGTCGAAAAGTAGTCTTGAAGATGCAGGGCAACTTCACTGTTTGGCTGAGTTAAAGCTAAGCCTATAGACAAGATAGGAGATTGAAGAGCGAGTACCACAGCCCCCAACACTAGAGCAACCGCCACCGTTTGCCACAGCACTTTTGCTGACTCTAATGTATTGTTCGGTGAGCCTTTAGCTTGTGCACTCAAGCCTGTTGATGACATGCGAAGAAACCCGCACACCCAGTATATTTGCGTTAAGATAAGTGCGCCCACCGAAGCCCCTGCAAGCATGGCTGGTAAAGACATGTGTCCCAAAACCGCGGTATCCACCAAACCTAATAGAGGCGTAGTAATATTCGCTAAGATCATGGGAAGCGCTAACGCCAACAGACGGGAATGGTCGTCAAAAAAGGAGCGCTGAGTTAGTTGAGCAGGGGACATAAATGATCTCAGTAGGGGTTAATTTCGCTATATACTATCAACCTATGCAGCGGCATAAGTGAAATGCGTACCAGCTTGACCATGTATAAGATTGGCCAAGTCGCATTATTTGGAGTTTACCATGCTATTGAATTTGATTAGGCACTCAGTGGATGATGATATGAAAACCAACAATGTAATTCAAAATAGAACGACGAGTCGTACGCGTTTGAAGATCTTATCTTCAATGCTTGCGGGAATTTTCAATGTTTTGTTGGTCTCACCTAGCATTGCTTCAGGCTCAGATGCAAACCCTGTTGCTGATGCGACTTCCACTACAAAGGAACAAAGTGGTAGTAACATCGACTCTAGTGTGAGCACCACGCCTAACGCCGCCATTTTGCTTTATCACCATGTGTCGTCTTCAACACCAGCCAGTACCAGTATTTCGCCTGAAGCCTTTAAATCGCATATGGAATACTTGGACGCACACCACACTGTTGTTTCGCTTCAGGACGTTGTTTCTGCGATACAACACAACACTACACTGCCAGAAAATGCGGTTGCGATTACGTTTGACGATGGCTACGCAAACATTTTAGACAATGCTCACCCAATACTGGCTGACCTAGGTTTTCCCTATACCGTGTTTATCAACCCTGATGAAATTGGCGTAGGTCCTAAGCAGCTAACATGGGAGCAAGTTATTGCTATGCATAACGATGGCGTTGTTTTTGCCAACCACACGCTAGACCACCTTCATATGCTAAACGGAGAGCAAGCAATGGGCGAGCGCGCATGGCTGGAGAAAGTTTGGCAGAACGTAGAAAGTGCTGAAAAGAAGATTGAAGATAAACTGGATATTAGCCTTAAATATTTAGCGTACCCGTTTGGTGAATACAACACGGCGCTCGCTAATAAGCTCAAAGCTGAAGGTTACATTGGATTCGGGCAGCATTCCGGGGCTGTGGGCCCATCTAGCGACATGCAGGCACTACCGCGCTTCCCCGCGGCCGGTCCTTACGCCAATTTGGCAACGCTAAAGACCAAGCTTAATAGCCTTGCCATGCCAGTGACGCAAAGTTCACATAAAGACCCTCGTATAACAGCGCGAAACCTGTCATCGCCCATTAGTTTAACGATAGACAGTGACGATGTTCGCCTTACACAAGTAAATTGTTTTTTCGGCGGTGACCCTATCGAGACTAGCCTAGAAGAAAATGTGCTTACGTTTACCCTTGATGAAACCCTTCCAGTAGGACGTTCACGTGTGAATTGTACGGCACCGTCTAATGCGCAATCAGGGCGTTATTATTGGTACTCTACGCCCTTCTTTGTGGCAGATGAGAACGGCAATTACCCAGACTAGGGCATGTAGTTAAGGCACACCCAGGCTTGAGCGCGAGCGCATATCGATTGGGCTCGCGCTTACATAAGGAAATGTTTACCTATACAGGTTTAGAAAATCGAATAAAACCTTTATTTATCGACTCTTCCACAAAACTATGGCGCTGATAGAAACGAATGGCTGGCACGTTCGACACTTCAACATCTAGTACCACTTTACGTTTGTTCAGTTTTTCTGCTCGCGCTTGCATAGCATCTACCAGTATCGTTCCCACGCCCGTTCGACGGGCACTTTCTTCAACAGAGAGATGGCCTATCATGAGTTCGGTATTAGTAGGCGGCGTAAGATTGATGGCCACGGTCTGATTGCGCATGAGCACTGTCATAGCCTCACCGAGGGTAAAGTACGATGTGATGCTATCAAGGGTCGCCCTATCAAATGTTGCACCAAGTTTGCTGTGCCAAGAGGTCACAACACCGAGTACCTCGTCGCCGCTACACGCCACCCAATGATTCTTAAAGCCATATTGCCCGCCACCGAGTTCCCATGCATGAGACAGGTAGCCCTCAGCTGTTTTATTTTTATTTTGTCCAAAAATAGACGTAAACAAAGCCTGCGCCGCATTCAATATAAGCGGCGTAGTTTGCGCAGCATCAGATGCCACACCTTGCCTTATTTTGATTTCCATATTACTGTTTCGAGATTATTATTGGCATATCAGCCAATATTTGCTGGGAATCACTTATCGATAGCTTTCCTGGCCCTCTTTTTGGTTTGAATCTTCCTATCACCCTAGCTTCAGGGTCGACAAGTACGACAGATGCACTGTGATCAACTAAATAGTTGGGGTTATCGGTACTTTCAGCAATGGCATACATCATTCCTAAATTACGTACAAACGGGAATAGCGCCTTGTGCTCTCCAGTTACGGCAATGAACTCCTCATTAAAATAGCTCACATACTCTGAAAGTCTTTCAATTGAATCGCGATTTGGATCAACGGATACAAAAACAATTCGAATAGGTTCGACACTATTTAATGCTTTTAGTTCAGGATATATACCGTTCAATTCAGCCATGGTAGTTGGGCAAATATCGGGGCAGAAGGTATAGCCCACAAATACTAAGTTCCACTGCCCTTCAAGCGACGAATTATCAAACACTTCACCTTCATGAGATGTAAGTGAAAACGGTGATAATGCTCTCGGCTCTGGGTAAGTCTGAAAGTATTCAGGCTGACTTTCAACATTTGGGGGCGCGATATACAGCGCCCCTACGATGCCTGCACATAGCGCTAAAAATGCAACAAGGCCGACGGTAGTTCGTTGATTCATAAACTCAGTGGTATGTAGTGATCTAAGAGTAATACGACAAACAATACCATGAGATGAATAATTGAAAACCTAAAAGTTTTCATTGCAGTTTGTGGCTCTGCATCGAATTTTAACTTTAATGCATAGTATAAAAACCCAATGTTAAGCACACTTGAGCCAATCAAATAAATGAGATCGCTCATGCCTGTAAGGTAGGGCAGCAAACATACCAGCCCCAACAATACTGTATACAGCAACACTGACGTTTTCGTAAATGACACACCGTGGGTTACCGGTAGCATGGGCACCTTCGCTTTGGCGTAATCTTTTTCTCTATGAATAGCGAGCGCCCAAAAATGCGGCGGCGTCCAGGTAAAGATAATCAGCACTAAAAGCAGGGCATGGGCATGTATTTCCCCTGTAACCGCGGTCCAACCTAGAAGCGGTGGAGCAGCCCCTGCTAAACCGCCAATCACGATGTTTTGCGGTGTCGCTCGCTTTAAATACATCGTGTAGATAAACGCGTAGCCTACTAGACTTGCTAAGGTTAACCACGCGGTTAGCATGTTCACAAAAAGAGCCAACACTACAAATCCAACCACACCTAAAACGCCTGCAAACCACAGCGCGTTGTTTACGCTAACCTTGCCTTTTGCGACGGGGCGATTAAAAGTACGCGCCATCACACTATCTATCTTATGGTCGACAACGTGATTAATAACGGCAGCAGACGCAGACAACATACCAATACCCAATAAGCCACAGATAAGTACGGTTGCGTTTACCCACGAAGGCGTAGCTAAACACATGCCTACTAACGCGGTTAACAGCAACAACATGACGACATTAGGCTTAGTCATTTCATAGTAATCTCGCCACGTGACTACATTGTGCTGACGTGAAGTACGCGCATGTAAAGAGACCGATTTAGCCATGGAAACCTCCTGGTGCTTTAGGGAGAATATGAGAAGACGTTGACGCGTTTAAAGGGTCGTGCAAAGGCGCTTCGTGGATGCTAAATGCACCTGCCCCCTGCAGTGATTTCGAACCTGAGAATGATCCTGTATTACGTTTTTCTGTACCGAAGACGTTATCGTTTTCTAGTGCCAAAAATATGGTAAAAATGAGGTTGAGTAGGGAGAGAAGTAACACAGCTGCGACCGCGTTATGCATTACAGCGACAGCCAGTGGCAGCATAAAGATAATGTTGCTAAGTCCTAATGCCACTTGCGTGCATAATGCTACCAACATAAACGCACCCACATATTTTTGTTTACTTGTGGTGTAGCGGCTTACCAACACACTTATACCTAGTGCTAGCAAGTATAAAAACGTGATGACCGCGCCGAACCTATGCACTATGTGCATGGTAACTCGTTCGCCGTAATCGTGAGCACCAAACTCATAGTTGTCTGCATCAGGCACACTGAATGCACCTGCCAAATCAATTCTTTCCTGCCAACCGCTTTCACAGACCGGCATTTCCGTACAGGCCAACGCAGCATAATTGGCAGAAGTCCATCCACCAAGAGCAATCTGGGTAACAAGCACGCCAAGCCCAATGAAGGCGAAAAGTTTAAGGTTTCGCTGAAAGACCTTGGCTTGAGGTAAGTCGGTAATGTCTTGTTCATGCATAGCTGACGCGATGGGCGCTTGTTTAATTTTCGATGCATCGCCTGCGGTGTTGCGCAAGCGGAGGTAGAGAATAAACAGGCAGGAGAGTACAGAGAAGCCCCCCAGCAAATGCCCCATAACTACAACGGGAAGGAGATTGAGCGTCACGGTCCACATACCAAGTGCTGCCTGGAAGATAATAAGCCCCAGCAGTAACAGAGGTAATTTAACGGGCGTGCTTTTGTCGCGCTGCCGAATAGCAATAATGGCAATAGCCAGTACACACAGCCCCAGCGTTCCTGCAAAATAGCGGTGAATCATTTCATTCCACGCCTTAAATGCCTCTACTGGACGTTCAGGAAAAGCGGCGTTAGCTTGTGCCACTTTTTCCTCACTCAAAGGCACGGTTAGGTTACCGTAGCATCCAGGCCAGTCGGGGCATCCTAGCCCCGCGTCGGTCAAACGCGTATACGCTCCGAGAATAATAACGACCGCCGCCAGAAAAATACTGAATAGGGTTAATTTTTTCATGGCCGTTATCCTATACGCGATAATTTTAGGAGCTTTCTCATATCTGCCAGCATGTTGCGGCTTTCCATCACGGCGTCTTTTCTATCGTCTTTAATGTCGTAAAAGAGCATGGCGTTATTTTGCGTATCAACAATGTAAACACTGCTAGAGGCAAGCGCCGTTGGTGTAGTAACGGGTAAGGTTTCGACAAAAGGGTAGTCTTCTAGCGCGGCTATCGCAGTTTGGTCGCTTGAAGCGGTAGTAACGACCACTGCTTGGGCACGGTCCGATTCTTTACCTAGCGCAAGCCACACTTGGTTAATGCTAAAAAGTGCGTTCTCGCACACTGCGTCACATTTACTTGGCATCACATACAACAAACGCCATTTAGGTTCCGCGTTTTCTAAAAGCGCACTCATGTCGATGGTCGGCGCGAGCAGCTGACCTTTATTTGTCGCGCCTTTAGTAAACCAATCGTTATCAAGTGCAAGTTTTGCCAAAACAACAGGCAAAACAAACACGGCTACCATAATAATTAATGTTTTTTTCGAAGCAGCATTACTCATAACTACGTCCTTTCTTACTAATTGCAAAGCCGCCAATGGCTGCAGCGGCAATGGCTAAACCAAACCATTGAACTGCATAGCCAAGGTGCTTTTCAGGAGACATTACGACGGCCTGATGTTCACGAATAAACGCGGGGTCAGGCGTGGTAAGGTGAAGAATAAAGGGTAAAAGTTTGCGCTCTAAGGCGTTGCTTAGTGCAGGGAATTCTATGTGTTGTACCAGCGCGGGGCTTTGCGACAAAGCCATGTTGGTTTCTTTCACTAAGGGGTTGTTACCCGGCACGCTAAGCACGCCGATTAATTCGCGCGTTTGGCTTGTAAAACTTATATCCGGTAGCGTGCGCGTTAAGTCTGGCGCAGGCACCCAGCCAAAGTTAACCAGGAGCCACCCGACATTGGTATTTACCGGTACAATGACGTCGAAACCCACCCGCTGATTGTGAATTTGATTATCTAATAACAGCACATGGTTAGCGTCTATTGCGCCGCTGAACGATACCAGTATATCCCTAGGGTCGTCATGAGACAGCGCCGTTTCTAAACTCAAGGTTCCATTACTTTGCTTTTGCGCTATGCTAGCTAAGCGTTGTTGCTTTTGGACCATGCGATCAAGTTGCCAGTACCCTAAACCGCACATAATCGCCACACTAAAGCCCGTGAGTAACCAAGGAATAACGTGGCGAGTGCGAGAAAACATGATTATTTCGCACCATGCAAAATTAGAATAAAAACAGAGGTGAATATGTTGATAAAAATAGTCCTTGTTGCGTTAGTGCTGTACATGATTGTGAATTTGTTTATGGCGATGCGAATCATGATGAAAAACGACACATCAAAAGGGCCTATGAGTAAGTACATTGGTCGACGCGTGCTCACTTCTGCCGTCATTGTTATTATTATTCTTATCGCTATTGGTACCGGTTTAATTACCCCAAACCCAAGGCCTTACTGAGTTTGGGGATTCCTTTTAAAGTACGTAAACAAAGATGTAGAGCATGACCCACACTACATCTACAAAGTGCCAGTACCAGCTCCCCGCCTGAAACGCGAAGTGGTTTTCAGGCGTGAAATGGCCTTTCAAGACCCTAAAAAACAGTACAATTAGAATGATGGTGCCAAGAGTCACATGCATGCCGTGAAACCCTGTGAGCATAAAGAAGGTGTTGCCGTAAATGCCTGACTGAAGCGTAAGCCCCAAGTCGCGATACGCATGTATGTACTCTTCTACCTGTAGGAACAAGAACCCACATCCAAGTAAGATAGTGATACCCAGCATTAGGGTTAGCTGTTTGCGTTTGTTTTGCTCTAGTCCCACATGAGCGAAGTGCAGTGTAATAGATGAGATAAGCAAGATAACCGTGTTAATTGTGGGCAAACCCGCTGCACTCATTTCCTGTGTGGTAGTGCCGCCTGGCGTTGACACCAGCGGCCACATGGCCTCAAAGGTCGGCCATAAGACCTCATTGGTCATAGCGTTATTCGATGCGCCGCCCAGCCACGGAACGGAAATAAATCTCGCGTAGTAGAGGGCGCCGAAAAACGCAGCGAAAAACATCACCTCTGAAAAGATAAACCAGCTCATACCTTGTCGATATGAACGCCCCAGCTGATCGCTGTAAAGCCCTGCCATAGATTCGTCTATTTGATTTTTAAACCAACCTACAAGCATAACGAGCAATACTGCTATCCCCGCTAAAAGGATATGACCGCCATAGCCTGTTTCACCTTTGGTTGCTTGCACCACATAATTGCCCGCACCTACGGCGATAAGAAATAGAGCAACGGCCCCTACGATGGGCCATGGACTTTGTGCGGGTACATAATATTTTTGGTATTCGTGATTCTGTACTTCGGGTTGCATTTTCTTCTCCTTACCCCTTCGGCCTATTCGCCATTTGATGGTGTTGAAGCCATAAAGGGATTCGGTGTTGTTGTTAGGTCACTGGCTCGCGCTGTGACGTCATAGAGTGTGTACTGCAAGGTAAAAAACGTAATTTCTTCAGGTAGCTGAGGGTCTACATAAAACTGCATGGGCATATAGGCTTCACTACCCGCATCTAATGGCTGCTGATTGAAGCAGAAGCACTCTGTCTTGTTTAAGTAGAGCGCCGCTGTGCCTGGGGATACAGAGGGAATGGCTTGCGCTACGATATTACTTGATGCAGGGTTTCTCACATAAAACGACACCGTATTAAGTTCGCCAGGGTGCACTTTCACGCGCTTGGTTTCAGCACGAAACTCCCAGGGCATACCGGTATTTGTGCGAGTAATAAACTCGACGGTCACTTCTCGCGAGTCATCAATCTCAACCGATTGATAAACCGCAGCCGTGCCTTCGGTTTTTCCGTTAATTCCCGTAACGTCGCAAAATACGTCGTACAAGGGAACAAGGGCAAAGCCGAAGCCAAACATGCCAATAACAATAGCAACAAGTTTGATAACCATCTTGTTATTTGCACTTTGCTGTGACATCACGTGACCTCCGGGTAAATCCATAGATGAAGGTTGATAAACGCTTGTTTAACCGCCTATCTACCTCACCACCTGCAATGTGTGAATGTCATTCCCGTCAGCTTTTGCCGATTGAAAGGAATGACCAATTCACAACTCCACCTACCGTTACTTAACGACAGGTGGTGTTTCAAACGTGTGATAAGGAGCGGGTGATGGAATTTCCCATTCCAATCCTTCTGCGCCGTCCCAAACTTGCGCCGATACCGGCTCACCTTGCTTTTTGCACGCCTTTATAAGCAGGGCAAGAAAGATGAGCTGAGATAAACCGAATGCGAAACCACCCAAGCTTATCCATTTGTTAAAATCAGCGAACTGTAATGCGTAGTCAGGAATACGACGCGGCATTCCAGCCAAACCAACAAAGTGCATAGGGAAGAACAACACATTGACCGATACTAGTGAGCACCAGAAATGCCATTTAGCTAAGGTTGTGTCGTACATTTTGCCTGTCCATTTAGGCAACCAGTAATACACGGCTGCCATGATAGAAAAGACCGCGCCAGTTACCAGTACATAGTGGAAATGGGCTACAACGAAGTAAGTGTCGTGATATTGGAAGTCTACGGGCGTGATCGCCAACATTAGCCCTGACAACCCACCAATGGTAAACAGTACAATAAAGGCAATAGCAAACATCATAGGCATTTCAAAGCTCAGTGAGCCGCGCCACATGGTCGCTACCCAGTTAAACACTTTTACCCCAGTTGGCACCGAGATAAGCATGGTGGCAAACATGAAAAACATTTCCATGTACACCGGCATGCCCGTAGTAAACATATGGTGAGCCCACACAA
>LUMI01002083.1_pt1 | contig 14483 bp, 14 predicted proteins | sample 729681 | NCBI WGS metagenome assembly LUMI01 (sample SAMN03860267, study PRJNA289734) | marine metagenome | biome: seawater column; feature: ocean; material: water; isolation source: Red Sea water column Station 34 - depth 10m | place: Saudi Arabia: Red Sea | collected 2011-10-15 | depth 10 m
TCAAAAGGAAGATTAATTGCCTGTCCAGGATGTTATCCAACATCTGCTCTTATTCCATTAGCTCCTTATCTCTCTCAAGGAATTATTGAAAATGAAGGTATAGTTATTGACTCTAAAAGCGGAACCTCTGGAGGTGGTCGAGAACCAAACCAAAAGCTACTCTTATCAGAATGTGGAGAAGGTCTATCAGCATATGGATTGATAAACCATAGACATACCTCAGAGATCGAGCAAGTGGCATCTTTAATTTCTGGAAATAAAATTGAACTGCTTTTTACACCTCATTTAGTCCCAATCTCAAGGGGTATGCATTCGACTATATATGGGAGATTAAGAGATCCAGGATTAACTTCTGATGATTGCAGAATTCTTTTGGATAATTATTATAGAAATTTCAAAAATATTAAAGTCTTACCTGTAGATACATTCCCATCAACAAAATGGGTTAAAAATACAAACCAAATTTTCCTTTCTGTTAAAGTCGATATTCGAAATGGGAGGATTATTATTTTATCTGCAATTGATAATTTGTTAAAAGGTCAGACTGGGCAAGCAATTCAAAATTTAAATATTATGAGTGGATTTTCAATGGATGAAGGTCTTGATTTAACTAATAATTTTCCATAAAATTACTTCTTATCAAAAACCCAGCTTGAGAGATTGAGTGAGGTAAAATTTTATGCTCAAGCATTTGTATCCTTTTGGAAAGTGATTCAATATCATCATCATCTCTAATTGACAATGCAGCTTGCATTATCAATGATCCACTATCTACCTCCTCTTCTACAAAATGTACTGAACAACCAGTTATTTTTGAACCATTTAATATAGAGTCCTTTATCGCAGAACCACCTTTATATGCTGGAAGTAATGAAGGGTGAATATTTATTATCTTATTCTTAAATTTATTAATAAAAAATGGAGTAACAATTTTCATCCAGCCTGCCATAACCACAAGTTCAACATCGTAATGAATTAAAGTATTTACAATTTCTAATTCAAATGCCTCCTTTTGCAGAAAGTCTTTGCCTCTTATAATTTTGTGAGGTATTTTTTTACTTTCAGCTCTCGTTATACATCCTGCATCATCTTTGTTAGTTATTAGAACTTTTATATCTATATCTAATTCTCCTTTTTCTGAGAGATTAATTAATTCCTGAAAGTTTGTTCCTTTCCCAGAAGCAAGTACACCTATTTTTAATTTAGGGGAAAATCTTCTAAATTCAGATATCTCAGGCGAAATTATGTAATTAAATGATCTATCCAAAATTTTTTTATTTTATCCAATGATAAATTCATATGAAATAAAAAAAACCCTCAATTTTAATTGTTTATATTCAAAAACATATTTATTTGAAGATAATAATTTAAACAAATTTAAATGATTCAAATCTATGTACTATTCGTATAGATATAATTGAATAATAAATAAAAGAAACAAATATATAAAATGAATGGAGATTTAAACTCTTGGGATAAATTTTGTAATTATCTTTGGTTTGATAAAAAATTAAATATTTGGTTAGACATAAGCAAAATTAATTTCACAAGTAAAGAGATAAAAAATTTAGAAGATAAATTTAAAGATGTTTTTTCATCAATAAAAGAATTAGAAAATGGTGCAATCTCAAATATTGATGAAAATAGACAAGTTGGACATTATTGGCTTAGAAATCCATCAATTTCACCCTCTTCAAAAATAGGAGAAGAAATTAGAGCAGATATTAATTCAATCTCTGAATTTGGAAAACAAATTTTAAATGGGGATATTAAGAATAAGAATAATCAGCAGTATACTGATGTTCTATGGATAGGAATTGGTGGAAGTGGATTAGGACCATTACTTATTACAGAGTCACTGCAGAAGTGTTCTAAAGGCTTAAATTTTTCTTATATCGATAATGTTGATCCTTTTTTAATTAGCGAAAAGTTAGAAGAGTTATCTGAAAAATTATCAACAACATTATTTGTAGTAGTAAGCAAATCAGGTGGTACGCCTGAACCTAGAATTGCTATGGAAATTATTAAAAGTCACTGCGAAAACAATTCTCTTGAATGGAATTCTAATGCTATAGCTATAACTATGAAAGGCTCTGTGGGATTACTTCCATTAGCTCTTATTAATGAAAATATATCTGAATTTATTAGAGGTGCATCATTAATGGATGAAGCCACACGTATAAGTGATTTTAAAAATAATCCAGCAGCACTATTATCATCCGCATGGTATTTAACTGGGGATGGTATTGGAAAGAGAGATATGGTCGTATTACCTTATAGAGATAGGTTACAGGTTTTTAGTAAATATCTTCAGCAATTAGTAATGGAATCATTAGGAAAGAAATTTAATAGGAATGGTCAAGTAGTTAATCAAGGTATTTCCGTTTTTGGTAATAAAGGATCTACAGATCAGCATGCTTATGTTCAGCAACTGAGAGATGGTATTGATAATTTCTTTTGTATTTTTATTGAATTATTAGATTCTCCATCTACTAATATTTTTGATGAAAAAGAGAATCCTAAAGAATATCTTTCTGGTTTTTTGCAAGGAACCAGATCAGCACTCTCTAGTGAAAACAGACAAAGTATCACTATTACGTTAGAAAAGTTAAATTGTTTTTCACTAGGTGCCTTAATCGCTTTATTTGAGAGGGCTGTATCCTTCTACGCTGAATTGGTAAATATAAATGCATATGATCAACCTGGAGTTGAAGCTGGAAAGAAAGCAGCTGCAAATATTATTGAGTATCAACAAAAAGTAAGTAATTTATTAGATGAAGGTGGAGAATATTCTATAAATGACATAACATCATTATTTGATAATTCAGTTAGTGAACCTATATTTTTTATACTCCGTGAAATGTGTTTCGGTAATGATAATTATTTAGTTAAGGGCGATTGGTCAAATCCAAATTCATTAGTTATTCAAAAAATAAATTCTTAAACAACAATATTCATTATTTTTCCTTTAACAATAATTATTTTTCTTATTTCCTTATCTTGAGTCCATTTTAATATGTTAGGTCTTTTAAGAGTCAATTCTTTAATTTGATCTTCACTCATATCATTATTAATATTTACTTTGTCTCTAACTTTTCCATTCACTTGTATTACTAGTTCATATGAATCTTCCTTTAGTGCCTCGGCATTAAAGGAAGGCCAGTGTTCTAAATGTACAGATTTTTTAAATCCTATAAGATGCCATATTTCTTCTGCAATATGAGGTGCAAATGGAGCCAACAAAATACAAAATGTTTTTAAAGCATCAATTTTTAAATTATTGTTTATGTCATTAATGGAATTTGATAATGAATTATAAAACTTCATTAGTTCTGAAATCGCAGTATTAAATTGGTTATTTAATATGTCATTTGAAATTTCTTTTATAGCAATATTCATTGACTTTATTAAACTTTTTTCTTTATCTGGATAGGAATTAGATTTACTATTTATATCTTTTGCACAATTTATATAAAGCTTCCAAATCCTACTTAAAAATCTAAATTGTCCTTCAACATCTGTATCTCCCCATTCCAAATCTTTTTCTGGTGGTGCTTTAAATAATATAAACATTCTTGCTGTATCTGCTCCATATTTTTTAATTACTGATTCAGGGTCTATTCCATTATATTTAGACTTAGACATCTTCTCGAAAAGAACTTCGAGTTTAGAATTGTCAATTGGATCTGTAGGATTTGATAAGTCAGTAATATCGGAAGGAGAAACATATTTACCAGTTTTATTGTTTTTATAGGCTGCGGCCTGAACCATTCCTTGCGTTAATAGTTTTTTGAAAGGTTCATCAATATCAAATAGTTCATTATCTCGCAAAGCTTTAGTGAAAAATCTTGCATATAACAAATGCAATATTGCATGCTCTACTCCTCCAACATATTGATCTACAGGTAACCACTTATTAATTTCATTCTTTTCAAATGGCTTAGTTGAACATTTTGAAGATGGGTATCTTAAAAAATACCAAGATGAACACATGAAAGTGTCCATAGTATCAGTTTCTTTTCTTGCCGCTATTCCACATTTTGGACATGTTGTATTTATCCAATTATTATTATTACCTAAAGCATTAATCTTGTTAGCGGAGATTTCTATATCTTTTGGTAATGAAACAGGCAAATCCGATTGGTTTAAAGGAACAGCTCCACATTTTTTGCAATTAACGATGGGTATCGGACATCCCCAATATCTTTGTCTAGATATTAACCAATCTCTTAAACGATATTGAATTTTATTTTCGGCCCATCCATTATTTACTCCCTCCTCTGCAATTTTTAATTTAGCAATAGTATTTGCTATACCATTGTATTGATTTGAATTAATTAGATATCCATTTTCTACATAAGCATTATCAAGCTCATTACTTTGTTCACTTTTATCCTTTACTATTACCTGTTTAATATCTATATTGTTTTTCTTAGCAAACTCAAAATCCCTTAAATCATGAGCAGGTACACCCATAACAGCGCCTGTACCGTATTCATCAAGAACATAACTAGCCACCCAAATAGGTATAGGTTCAGAATTAACTGGATTTATTGCTATTAAGCTAGTTTTTATTCCAATTTTTTCAAGTTCATTATTTTTATTATTTTTCAAATATTGTTTAAGATTTTCTATATCTTGTATGGTTTCTTGATCAGAAATATTTTTAATTAATGAATGATTAACAGAAATTGCTAAATAAGTAACTCCAAATAAAGTATCTGGCCTTGTTGTAAATACAGTTATTTTCTTTTCTGGATTGGTATTGATATTGAAATTAATATTTGCACCAATTGACTTTCCAATCCAATTATCTTGCATTATTTTTACTCTTTCTGGCCAGTTATCTAATTTTTCTAAATCCTTCAATAACTCATCCGCATAATTAGTAATTCTTAAAAACCATTGCTTTAATAATTTTTTTTCAACTACTGCCCCAGATCTCCAAGATTTACCCTCTGAGTCAACTTGTTCATTCGCTAGGACTGTATTATCTATAGGATCCCAATTAACTTCTGATTCCTTTTGATATACAAGACCTGACTTGTATAACTCTAAAAATAGATATTGAGTCCAAATATAATAATTTTCATCACATGTTGCAAATTCCCTATCCCAATCAACTGATAGTCCCAAAAGCTTTAATTGTGACTTCATATGAGAAATATTTTTTTTAGTCCAGACACTTGGACTAATTCCTCTTTCAATCGCAGCATTTTCAGCAGGCAAACCAAAAGCGTCCCAACCCATTGGATGTAAGACAGATTTACCCTTAAACCTTTGGAATCGAGCTATTAAGTCTGTAATAACATAATTCCTAACATGTCCCATATGAAGATTACCTGAAGGGTAGGGAAACATTGATAAGGCATAAAATTTATCGCTATTCTCAGTTAATTCATCGGTTTTGTATAAATTGTTTTCTGTCCATATTGACTGCCATTTTTTTTCTATTTCAGATGGATTATATAAATTGGTATCAGCCTCATATTGTTTATCGGGAGAAATCACTTAATTTTTATTTGTTAAATTATTATTTTAATATCCATTGTATAAAATAGAAATAGATTGTTAAAAGGAATAATTTATAATTAAAATTTAAAATATATTATCTACAAATGAAAAATATAACTTTTGAAAAATATCAAGGTAACGGAAATGATTTCGTAATAATAGATTCTAGAGGAAATGAATTATATAAAAATTACAAGACAAATAAAATATTTGATATAAAAAAAATTTGCAACAGGCAATTTGGTGTTGGAGCAGATGGTGTGATTTTTATAGAAGAACCTAATGAAGATAATTATGCAAAAATGATAATTTTTAATTCTGATGGTTCTGAAGCACAAATGTGTGGAAACGGAATTAGGTGTTTAGTTGAGTATCTCCACGTAAATGATTCAATGAATAATAAAAATATAGAATATAAAATTGAGACTAAAGCAGGTTTAAAAATTGCAAAATATATAAATGATGAAATTACAGTAAAAATGGGAGTTCCAATTTTAGAATGTCAAAATATTCCAACAACAATTGAAAAAAAAATAAATTCAATTCCTTCACACGAATTTATTGAGAAATAAAAGACATAGAGTCAATTGTTCTTTCCAGACTTGGTCCTATATTTGAAAAAAATGAATTATTTCCTGAAAAAACTAATGTGCATTTTTGTCAAATTTTAAATAGAGATAATATCAAAGTAAAAGTATGGGAAAGGGGTGCAGGACCAACCTTAGCTTGTGGAACAGGTGCCTGTGCTATCCATGTGGCAGCTTATAAATTAGGCCTTTGTAATTCACAAACCATAGTAACCTTACCAGGAGGTAATCTTAAAATTGATTGGTCAAAAGACGATTGTGAAGTAATGATGACCGGTAATGCTAAAAAGGTTTTCTCAGGATCAATGTTAGTAAATTAATGGAAAATAATTTTATCTATTTAGATAATGCATCCACAACTCCATTATCTGAGAATGTTTTAAATATAATTAATTCAACTTATAGGAATTATTGGCATAACCCTTCATCTACATATGAGCTAGGGATAAAATGCTCTACATATCTTGAAAAAATTAGATCTAAAATTGCTTATATATTTGAAGCAGATCCAGAGGATATAATTTTTACATCTGGTTCTTCGGAATCGACAAATATTGTATTTAATAATATTTATGAGAAATTTAAAAATGGTAGGGTTGTTATTTCAAATGTTGAACATCAAGCAACAACTATTTGTGCTAATAAACTAAGAAAACAAAATTGGGATATTTACGAATGGACGGTAAATAATGATGGAATTTTAAATATTTCTAATATCGAAAAATTTTTAAACAATGATACTAAGCTTGTATCAATTATTTGGGGACAAAGTGAAATTGGGACAATACAACCTGTCCAATTTATTGGTTCCAAATGTGAAGAATTAAATATAATGTTTCATTTAGATGGAACTCAAATATTAAGTAATGGAATATTCAGTTGGAAAGATCTTAAATGTGATTTTTTAAGTTTATCGGTACACAAGCTTTGCCATTAATCGCTGGAATGTATGAATCACTAAAGAATATTGAAGGAAAAATAAAATTATATGATTACATAACTGAATTTCCTTCTAATAATATTAATAAACTTAAAAATTATTTTTTTCAAAAAATTAAAGATAATAATCATATAAAGATTACGGGTAGTATTAACCATAGACTTCCCAGTCATATTTCTTTTCTACTATTAAATAAACTATTTGAGCCTATAAGGGCCTATAAGATTGTTAATTTCATGTCAGAAAATAAAATAGCCATAAGTAGTGGAAGTGCTTGTTCAAGCTCATCTGGGAAACCTAGCTCAACACTTAAAAATATTGGTTTAAAAGATGATGAACTATATTCAAATATTCGTGTTACTTTAGGTTCAATAAACAATAAGTCAGAAATAGATAAATTTTTAGAACTTATTCAAATATGTATTGACAAATTTTAATGGAAACCAATTACAGACTACCTAAAGATTTAAATGAATCTCTTAAGAATATGGAGGATGCAATTATTCCAAGTTTATTAGATTCAAATAAAAGATTTACTATAGAATTTAATTTTGAAGGGTTGAAGTTTAACAGAATTGGAATAACTATCTACAAGATATTGTCTAAAAATAATAATGTATTCATAACATTTGCTGATCAAGGTGCTGTGGCTTTGGCTCAAAGAGACTATCCAGATATCAAAGATAAAATCTTTACTTTTAAATCATTTAATGAATCAAATAATATAAATAATATTGATAGTGTCCAAAATTTGAAGATGCCAATATTGGTATAGGAAGTGTTATTAGAGAGCGACGTAAAAACTTTGTCAAAACATGGAAAAATATTTATTTTCTGCAGCCTTTAAATAAAGCTGCTCTTATGCATATTTATCCAAATAACTGGTTGCTTTTCAAAGAAGAAAATAAAAGATATTTTTTTAAAAAAGAATTTGAAATTAAACCCGACAATGAATCTATTTTTGTGAATTTATAGATTGAATGTGATAAAAAAAATATATTCATTTTTCTTTATTGTTCTTGTATTAGTAACATCTCCTTTCTTAATAAGATATTTACTAGCAAATCAGAAAATAACTATTTTAAATAGTATTTATTTTAATTTCCCGGGAATAATTACTAAAAACAAAATATGTCCTACTTATGATGCTTTATTGAATCAAACGCTTGATGATTCTTTTAGTGTATCAATTATTAATAATAAAGGGGAAATAATAAGTTCCTACAATGAGGATGTTCCAAGGTTGCCAGCATCTAACCAAAAATTATTCTCATCAGCTTATGTTTTAAGTAAATATAAATTAAATAATAATTTAAAAACTTCCTTATTTAAAAATAAAAACGATTATTATTTACACGGTCAAGGTGATCCAGATCTTAATTATGAACATATAATCGAACTAATTTCAAATGTTAAAGAAAATAAAATTATTAACTTTAATATTGTAGAAATTGATTCAAAATTATATTGGCCTAATGGTTGGACAAATACTGATAAACTTTACGAATATGGATCTCCAATTACATCTCTTGCAATAGAAAGTAATCACAATAAATATGATGATATTTATGCATTAAAAAATTTTATTAAAAATTATTTAAAAAATAAATTTCCAAATTCAAAAATATATATAGATTTTTTTGATTCAGAAAAAACTTTTTATTTAAAAAATATTAAAGAGATAAATAAAGTATATTCAACTCCAATTCTTTCATTATTAACTCTAACAAATTCTGAAAGCCATAATTTTACGGCTGAATCTCTTTTTAAAAATGCCTCAAATACATGGAACGATAATAACTATATAAAATTGAAAAGATGGCTTGAAAATAAAGGCCTCCCAGCAACTAATGCATACTTTGCAGATGCTAGTGGATTGTCTCGAAAAAATAAAATTACAACAAAGTTAGTTGTATTGTTTTTAGATAAAATGAGATATTTTAATGATTTTAAAGCTTATCAATCTACACTTTCAATTACGGGAGTGAGAGGAACATTAGCTAAAAGATTTGTAAATAGTGAATTGTCTGGAAAGTTTTTTGGCAAAACTGGGACTCTTTCAAATGTCTTTGCATTATCTGGCTTTTTATATAAAAATGAAAAGCCAATAATTATAAGCATTATCCAAAATTCTAATAAAATTGATAAAGAAAAAGCTTTTAAATTATTACGTGATCTTTATTACTTGAAATCTTGTTAATAAAAATATTATTTAAAATATTCTTTTAAATCCCTCTCAACAGAGGGGGGTACCATGTGATTAATTTCACCACCAAATTTTGCAACTTCTTTTACTAAAGAACTACTAAGAAAACTATAATTTGTATTTGTCGATAAAAATATAGTTTCAATATCATTATTAAGAGATTTATTTGTATGAGCAATCTGAAGTTCATACTCAAAATCACTCATTGCTCTTAAGCCTCTAAGAATAAGATTAGCTTTTAGATCATTTGCACAATCAACAGTTAGACCAGAATAAGAAATAACTTCAATATTAGGTAAATGAGAAAGAGAATTTTTTATTTGTATTATTCTTCTTTCAAGATTAAATGTTGGTGTTTTAGAGGTATTTTCTAAAACAGCAACTACTAGATTGCCAAATATTTTTTCAGCCCTTTCTATTAAATCAAGATGCCCATTTGTTAAAGGATCAAATGTACCTGGATAAAGAATTTTCATGAATTTATTATGATCGAATAAGAAATTTAGTTAAAATAAGATTATTAGTTAAATCAATTATGACATTAAATCTAGAAGCAAAAAAAATCTTATTAAGAAAAATACCTCACGGATTATTTATTTGTGGCGTTAGAGACGAGGATAAAAATGAAGTGAATGGATTTACTGCAAGTTGGGTGACTCAAGGTTCTTTCACCCCACCATTAGTTGTAATGGCTGTTAGAGCAGAGGGTTCTAGTCATGAAATAATAAAGTCAACCAATAAGTTCTCATTAAATGTGCTCAAAAGTGATCAAAAGGATCTAGCAGCTGTTTTCTTTAAACCTCAAAAAGCATTAGGAGGTAGATTTGAATCTGTTGAATTTAATTTAGGTGAGCTTGGATTGCCTATTTTAGTTGATAGTGTTGGTGGTGTTGAATGTAATGTTGTTGGAAGTGTTATGCATGGAGACCATACCGTTTTTGTAGGAGAGGTTCAATCTGCTTATCTGAATAATGATGTTGACTCACTAAATTTATCTTCAACTGGCTGGAATTATGGAGGTTAATCATTATAAATGAGTAATTCCTCTATCGAAAAAATAAATAACAAATATAATTTTAAAATTGAATATAAATTAATTAATAATAAGGAGTTATTAAAATCAAGATTATCCGAAATTCCAAAGTCATCTGGTTGTTATCTTTTTAAAGATATTGATAATAACTTACTTTATATCGGTAAATCTAAAAAACTACGCAGTAGAGTAAGTAGTTATTTCAATAATTATTCAGATTTAACTCCCCGATTAAGTTTGATGGTTCGTCAAATAACTGAAATAGAAATAATAGTCACAGATAGCGAATATGAAGCATTAAATTTAGAGTCAAATTTAATTAAAACAAACAAACCATACTTTAATATTCTTTTAAAGGATGATAAGAAATATCCATATCTTTGTATAACTTGGAGTGAAAAATATCCTCGAATATTTATTACAAGAAGAAGAAGAAATAGAAATAATTTAGATAGATATTATGGACCTTATGTTGATGTCGGATTATTAAGGAGAACATTATTTACGATAAAAAAAATATTTCCACTTAGACAAAGACCAAGGCCAGTCTATAAAGATAGAACTTGTTTGAATTATTCAATAGGAAGATGTCCAGGTGTTTGCCAAATAAGGGACCAAATTTCAGGTTTAAAATTATTAACTGAATCACAAAAAATATCAATACCAGATTCTTCAATTAATAGAGATATCTTTGGAATAGTTTCAGAAAAAAATGTAGCTAGTATACAAATTTTCCAAATGAGATCTGGTAAGCTCATTGGGAGAATTGGCTATAGTCAAAAATTAAATAATGAAGATGAAAATCTTATTTTACAAAAGATATTAGAAGAGCATTATATGAATGTTGAACCTGTAGAAATACCATCAGAAATTCTTATTCAATATAACCTTCCAAAACAAGCAACCATAGAGGATTGGTTAACGGAGCTAAGAAAAAAGAAAGTAAAAATCTTAATCCCAAAAAGAAATAAAAAACATGAAACTGTAGAAATGGTTTTAAAAAATGCGAAATTGGAATTAGATAGAATATTAAATGGGATACAAGATAATGAATCATCAATTGAGGATCTTGCCCAAATACTTGAATTAAGCGAACAACCTAAAAGAATTGAAGGTTATGATATAAGCCATATTCAAGGTAGTGACCCTGTAGCATCACAAGTCGTTTTTATTGATGGGATTCCTTCTAAACAGCATTATAGGAAATATAAAATTAAAGATCCAAACGTTTTTGTAGGACATAGTGATGATTTTGCTTCGATATATGAAGTAATACATAGAAGGTTTAAAAAATGGTCAAGATTTAAAAAAAGCGGAGGGGATTTTTCAATATTAAATGATAAAACGAATAGTAAATTAGACAATGAACTTCTATCAGATTGGCCTGATTTAATAATGATTGATGGAGGAAAAGGACAGTTAAATGCAGCTATTAAAGCATTAAAAGAATTAAATCTTGAGGAAGAAGTAACTATATGTTCATTGGCAAAAAAAAATGAAGAAATATTTATTCCAGGATTTACTAAGTCTCTTGATACTGATGAAAATCAAAAAGGAGTTCTTCTATTAAGAAGGGTAAGAGATGAAGCACATAGATTTGCATTATCTTTTCATAGAGACAAAAGATCTAAAAGAATGAATAGATCTCAATTGTCCCAAATCAGTGGATTAGGACCATCAAGAATAAGAGAATTGCTTGAGCATTTTAAATCAATAGACGCGATAAGAATAGCTAGTAAAGAGGATTTATCAAAAGTTAAAGGACTTGGAAAAAATTCAGTAAATGATATATATGAATATTTTAACGAGTTATAAATATTAATTAATTTTTGAAAAATAGATTTCTTGATATTGTTAAATATAACTATATTAAAAATATATATTTTTAAATTAATCTAGTAATTTGGCAGCTGAAGCATATCTCTGGTTTAAATCACTTCACATTATTGGTGTAATCGTTTGGTTTGCGGGACTTTTTTATTTAGTAAGACTTTTTATATATCATGAAGAATCTAAAAATATGGATAATGAATTAAAAATTGCCTTTAATAAACAATACACCTTGATGGAAAAAAGGCTGGCGAATATAATCACAACACCTGGGATGATATTAGCTTTAAGTATGGCTATATGCATGGTTATTATGCAACCAAGTTGGTTAAGTGAGAAGTGGTTGCAAATTAAAATTTCTTTTGTTTTGGGATTAGTAATTTATCATTCTTATTGTTATAAAATAATGTATTCATTACAAAATGGTACTTCAACCATTTCAGCAAAAAACCTTAGATTATTAAATGAATTGCCTACTTTATTATTATTTATAATTGTACTTTTAGTTATTTTTAAAAATAATTTTCCAACTAGTGTTGCTACATGGAGCGTAGTTGGACTAATTATTTTCATGTTGGCTTCAATACAATTATATGCAAAGATTAGAAAGAAAAATGAGAATTCATTAAGTAATGAATAGGGAAGACTTAGTAAAATTAACTTCCAATATTAATAAAAATAGTTGTCCTAAAAATATTAATTTTCACTGTCATACAAAATTTAGTGATGGAAGTTTAGAACCATATGAACTTTTAGAACAAGCTTATAAAAATAACTTGAAATTTTTATCAATAACCGATCATCATACAATTAAAGCTCATGAATATATAAAAAAAAATAATATACTCAAAAATTATCCTAAAGATTCTTTTACATTAATTTCGGGAATAGAAATTAATTGTTTGATTTTAGGATGTTTAGTACATGTAATTGGATTGGGAATAGATATAAAAAGTAAATACCTAAATCCCTACATCCTTGGAGAGTCTCCAATAGGTAATGATTTAAATATTAAATCAGTTATAAAAGCAATAAATTTAGCTGGTGGTTTATCATTTCTTGCACATCCAGCGAGATACAGGATTCCCTTTTATAAATTAATTCCAGAGGCCAAAATACAAGGTATTGATGGAATAGAGGTTTGGTACGATTATGAACTTAATGAAGTATGGAATCCTAGTTTATTTGTATGTTCAGAAATAGATAAATTAGCAGATAAATATTCAATGCTAAAAACATGCGGAACAGATAGTCATGGACTTTCGCTATTAGGTAGATAATTCAGAATTCGTTTTTTTCAATTATTGAATCAGTATTAATAATTATGTTCTTTAAATTTTCAATGACATCTGATGAACAATTATTCCACATTTTTCTATTGACAATTTCAAGAAATCTTTGTGCAATATCTCTTAAAGCCCATGGATTATTCTCTAGAAAGAAATTCCTAAGATCCAGATCACATAACCATGATTTATAAACTTCCTCATAACACCAATCTGAGACTACTTCAGTAGAAGCATCAAAAGCATATAAGTAATCTAGTGTAGCTGAAAATTCAAACGCTCCTTTATAACCATTATCCTTCATTCCATTTATCCATTTAGGGTTAAGTATTCTTGATATAACAACTTTATTAATTTCATCTTGTAATTTTGAAATTTTGGATAATCCAAATTTTGATAAATCACCATGATACATTTCAGGAAATTTACCGCTCAATTTTTTTACTGCTGAAGATAATCCACCCTGAAACTGATAATAATCATCAGAATCTAAAATATCATGTTCCTTATTATCTTGGTTATGAACAACTAACTGCACATTTTTAAGAGCATTTTCTAATGATTTTTTATCCTCTATAGGTTCAAGATTATCACTGTAAATCCACTTACTCCAATTAAGAAAAGATTCTCCAAAATCATCAATATTTTCCCAATTAGAATTTGAAATTAGTTCTTGCAGACCAGCTCCATATGAACCTGGCGCTGACCCAAATATACGATTAATTGAATCACCATCCCTTGATGCCCCAGCAAGAGGGTTAAATTTATCATCCTCATTAAGATTAGAAACAAGATTTATTGCTTTAGAAGTTAATTTAACTAACTGTGGAAATGCATCTCTAAACATTCCCGAAATCCTTAAAGTAACATCAACCCTTGGTCTTTCGAGAACAGATAAAGGAATGATTTCTAGATCAACTACTCTTCTTGAAGGCCCATCCCAAATAGGCTGTACTCCTAATAAATATAGTATTTGACAAATGTCTTCACCACCATTTCTCATTGTGGATGTTGCCCATACAGATATTGCTATATTTTTTAAATCTTCTCCATTATCTTGTTTGTATAAATCAAGTATTTGTGAAGC
>LUMI01000285.1_pt1 | contig 14477 bp, 14 predicted proteins | sample 729681 | NCBI WGS metagenome assembly LUMI01 (sample SAMN03860267, study PRJNA289734) | marine metagenome | biome: seawater column; feature: ocean; material: water; isolation source: Red Sea water column Station 34 - depth 10m | place: Saudi Arabia: Red Sea | collected 2011-10-15 | depth 10 m
GGCGCCTGCTCTTCAACGAAAGACAGTCTTAACAAGCCGCGAGTTTTGATTGCTGGGCCGCCTAATTCTGGTAAATCCTCTTTGTTTAACGCTTTGTTGAGTAAGGACAGGTCAATCGTGTCTTCGATAGCTGGTACGACAAGAGATCTTATAGATTCAGAGCTTGTTCTCCAAAATATAGTGTTAACCCTGGGCGATAGTGCTGGTGTCAGAGACACCGATGACCTTATAGAGGGTGCTGGTATCAACATTAGTTTTGGTGAAATAAAAAAATCTGATTTGGTAATTCTTGTTTTTGATGAAGAAACTAGAGGTTCTGTTTCTTTTTTTAAAGAGCTTCTTGATGAACAAGAGCACCTTTTAGTTTATAACAAGATAGATGTGTCAGATAAAAGGCCGCTGGGGTTTGATTTGTTTGTATCAGCGAAAGAAATGGATGGTTTGGGCGCCCTGCGTAAAATTTTAGATAAGAAGTTGTCGGTTGATAAAGGTGAAAAAGATCTTACTTATTTGGTCAGGGAAAGACATGTAAATATTTTTTCTGAAGTTTCCTTTAGATTAGACCTTATATCATCTTCGATTAAAGCAAACGAATCGCTTGATGTTGTTGCTGAAAACTTAAAAGCTTGCAGAGATTTGTTAGCTGAGGTCGTTGGTATAAAAACAAGCGATGAGCTTTTGGGTGAAATTTTTTCTAGTTTTTGTATTGGAAAGTAGTTAATTGTTTGTTGATAAATTGTTAGTTGTTTTTAGTGCTGTTTTTTATACACAAGATTTCAACCGCTTTGTTTCTTCTAAATTAAGGGTTTCTACACATGCTTATTAAAAGGCAAAAAGCCCTTATTTAAATAGCTTTTGATGGCTTATCAACAGTTTTTTGTATGCCTAATAATAACAACAATAAATATATATAATTAATATTATTATGAATAATAAATATGACGTAATTGTTATTGGCGGAGGACATGCAGGATGTGAAGCCGCCCACGCTGCGCATAGAAAAAAACTTAAAACTTGCCTGATTAGCATATCAAAAAGCTCCATAGGTCAGATGTCTTGTAATCCCGCAATTGGAGGTTTAGGAAAAACACATCTTGTCAAAGAAATTGATGCAGCTGGCGGCATTATGGCAGAAGCAACTGACGCTTCCGGAATCCAGTACAGGACTCTGAACACAAGAAAAGGGCAAACTGTTCGATCACTCAGAGTTCAGTGCGACAGAGACAAATATAAAGAGGCTGTTCAAAAAATAATAAAAGGGACTGATATTGAAGTCATAGAAGCAGAGGTTGAGGATATTGAAATAAACAACGGCAAAGCAGAAGCTGTCCTACTAAATAGCGGAAAAAGAATAGATGGTAACGCGATAATTTTAACCACAGGAACTTTCTTAAAAGGAATAATGTATAAAGGCGACAAAAAAACCGAAGGTGGTAGAGTTGGTGACAAAGCTTCAGTAAAGCTGGCCAACAAACTTTATTCTTTAAAACTACCTATGGGGAGACTAAAAACAGGAACCCCAGCAAGAATAAAGCTATCATCGCTTGATTTGGAAAGCATGGATGAGCAGCCGGGCGAAGAACCAACACCCTGGATGTCAAAAAAAGGCAAAAACAGCAAACATATAAAGCAGATAAGCTGCTATATAACAAGAACCAACATCGAGACGCATAAAGAAATCTCAGACAATATCAAAAAATCTGCTATGTATTCCGGAAACATAGTCGGTATAGGACCAAGATATTGTCCGTCAATAGAGGATAAAATCCATAAATTTCCACTAAAAGAAAGCCATCAAATCTTCATTGAGCCAGAGGGGGTTGATGTAGATCTTGTATACCCAAACGGAATATCAACAAGCCTCCCCGAAGAAAACCAAAAAAGATTTATACAAACAATAAAAGGTATGGAGAGCGCTGAAATAACGGAATACGGCTATGCCGTAGAGTATGATTTTGTAGACCCGAGAGCCCTTAACAAAACGCTCGAGCTTATAGATGTTGAGAATCTGTACTTAGCAGGCCAAATAAACGGAACCACAGGATACGAGGAAGCAGCTGCGCAAGGCCTAATGGCCGGGGTGAATGCAAGTCTAAAAATATGCAACGAGGAAAGCCTTATATTGGAAAGACATGATGGTTATATAGGCGTACTAATAGACGACCTTACAAATCTTGGCGTGACAGAACCATACAGGATGTTTACTAGTAGAGCGGAACACAGACTAATGTTTTCACAGGATAACGCCGAACAGAGACTTATAGAGAAATTTTACAAAAAAGGGTTCGTCGAAAGTGAGCAATATAATAGATATTCAGAGCAAGAAGAAGCATATGAAAACTTCAAAAAGCTTAACGAGGTAAAAACAATACAAACAGAAAACAAAAAACAACAACTAAAAGACTTTTTAAAAAAACCAAACCCAGACTTGAAAAAAGTTGCCAAACTTATAGAAACCAAAGATCAAGAAAACCTTGAGCGACTTGCGAACGAGTGTAAGTACGAAGGCTATATAAAAAAACAACTACGAGAAATTAAAAGGAACGAAAAAAATCTAAAAAAAATTATACCCGAGACAATAAATTTCGAAGAGATAGAGGGGTTGTCAGCCGAAGTGAAAGAAAAACTCTCTGCAAGCAGGCCAAAAACAATCGGCGACGCTTCCAGAATAGAGGGAATAACACCAGCTGCAATAAGCTTAATTACTGTGGCAATTGCCAAAAACAGAAATAGAGATGTCACATAGCGACAAAATAGAGCTCTTTAAAGAAGAAACAATTAAGTTCAACAGGAAGCACAATCTAATATCAAGAAAAAACACAGAGAAAATAATAGATGAGGCAATCGAAGAAGCGACAGCTCTTACAAAATACCTAAAACAACATAAAAACATTTTAGATATAGGAACAGGGAGCGGGCTCCCGGGCATACCTCTTGCAATTTTTAACGAAAATAAAAACGTATATTTATCTGAAAAAAACAACAAAAAAAACTATCATTTAAAAAAAACAATTAAGCTGCTCGAAATAGAAAACGCAACAACCATCGGAAGCGCCAACAAAAACACAAAAATAAATAAAAAAGTAGATTGTGTTGTCACCAAGGCGTTTGCCTCTACAAAAAAAACAATAGATGTAGCTAATAGTTTTTTAGAAAAGCCTTTTACCCTAATGCTATTAAAAGGAAAGCTTAAAACCATCAACAAAGAGATCGCAGAAGCCAACATATCAAAAGAAAACTATGAAATAATAAAAATAGAAAACGAAAAAGAAAAACACATACTAAAAATACAAAATGAATAAAACCCTTGCCATTGCAAACCAAAAAGGAGGCGTAGGAAAAACAACAACAGCTGTAAACCTAGCTGCAAGTTTAGCAGCAACTGGCAGAAAAACCCTCTTGATCGACATGGACCCACAAGGAAACGCCACATCCGCAGCAGGGGTTGCAAAAAACGAGACAGACACCCTTTATGCAACCTATTTCGAAGGGAAAAACATCAAAGATGTAATTAAAGAAAGTAGAGACGGTTATTCAATTGTCCCCGGGGGGCAGGAGTTAATTGCGCTTGATGTTGATATAAGAGATAACCACAAACAAGGCTTTCTCGCGTCACAACTTAACGAAGTCCAAAACATATATGACTATACAATAATTGATACCCCGCCAACCTTAAACCAACTAACGACAGAAGCCTTGCTTTCATCAGTAGGAACACTAATACCACTGCAGTGTGAGTATTATTCACTTGAGGGGCTAACGGACCTAATTAATACCATAAACGCACTATCATCCAAAACCAACACCAACAACAGGGTGATTGGTATTATTAGAACAATGGTGGATATGAGAAACAATTTAGCAAAAGAGGTTTCGCGAGAGCTTGAGACACACTTCGAGAAAGTTTTATTTAATACACTAATACCAAGAAATGTTAAACTTGCTGAAGCTCCAAGCTTCGGAATTTCTGCGCTACAACACAAAGCAGATTCTTTTGGCGCAATGGCTTACCTAGCTCTAGCCGGTGAGCTAATTAGAAGAGTTGAAAATGAGTGATAACAAATCTTTAAACCGCGGACTTGATGCCCTCTTAGGCGATCAAAAACTTACTACAACAACAAAAGAAATCGACCTAGAAAAAATAACAGCTGGAAGGTATCAACCGCGACAAGAGTTTGATGATGTGAAAATTCAAGAACTTGCTGACTCAATCAAAAAACACGGAGTTTTATCTCCAATCTTGGTTCGAGAGGTTGGGCTTGATAAATTTGAGGTCATAGCTGGAGAGAGAAGAGTCAGAGCTTCAAAAATCGCAGGCTTAAAAACAATTCCTTCTCTTGTTAACCAAAAAGAAGATCAAGAAGCCCTTGAAGCCGCGCTTATTGAAAACCTGCAGAGAGAAGACTTAAACCCAGTTGAAGAAGCCAGGGGATATGACCGATTGAAAAGAGAGTTTGAATTAACGCAAGACGAAATTGCTAAAGCAACCGGTAAAGCAAGAAGCACAATAGCAAACTCTATGAGAATACTTTCTTTATCGCCAAAAATATTAGATATGATTTCTCAAGGATCTTTAGAGAAAGGGCACGCAAAGATTCTCTCAGGCTTGGAGACCACAAAATCAGAACAACTAGCAGAAGTAATTTTGCAAAAAAGACTCACTGTGAGACAAGCTGAGGCATTACTAAAGCCAGTTAAAAAAACAACAAAAACAAAAGAAAAAGATAGAGACACACTAAATATAGAAGATGAAATTAGCGAAAACTTTGGACACAAAACAGAAATAGACACAAAAACAACCAAGACCGGTAAAGTATCAATTTTTTATCATTCACCAGATGAGTTGGAGACCATAATTCAAAAACTTCTTAAACTTTAGAATTATCCTTGTTTCATAACAATTATCTTTCTATAATTCGCGCTAAGATTTCAAGAAATGGCAAAAGAACTCACTAGCAAAAGCTACATAGATCACCATCTAACAAACCTAACATGCGGTAAGACAGAATCCGTTGGTTGGACGTGCGATCACAATTATTACGACGAAATGGGGTTCATGGCTTTTCATGTTGACTCCATAACTATTTCTATTTTATTGGGCGTTGCTTTTGTGGCGCTCTTCAAATTAATTAAACTCAACCCAGCAGACCAAAAACCCACCAGAATGCAAAACTTTGTAGAGATGTGTGTTGAGTTTGTTAATGAAAACATAAAATCAATTTTTGGCAGCACAGACAACAAACTTATAGGGCCGCTTGCTTTAACAGTATTAATTTGGGTTTTCTTTATGAACCTAATGGATTTAATCCCGGTTGATTTTCTACCTGAGCTAACAAAACAGGTTAGTTATGCTTCTGGAATAGTTGATGATCCAAACGACGCGTATTTTAAGTTTGTTCCAACAACAGATCCAAACATCACACTTGGAATGGCATTAGGGGTTTTTATTCTTACCATTTTTTATAGCATCAAAATAAAAGGCCTTGGAGGCTTTATTGCTGAATTAACACTTCACCCTTTTGGGAAATTTGCCATCCCGTTTAATTTTGCTTTGGAGATAATGCAATTACTGGCTAAACCCCTCTCTCTTGGGCTTAGGTTATTCGGAAATCTTTATGCCGGTGAAATGATTTTTATACTTATTGCATTATTAATGTTTTTCCAATCAGCAGTCTTTGGAGTTTTAGGCTTGGGTCTGCACCTATTGTGGGCGCTTTTTCATATATTGGTTGTAAGTCTCCAAGCCTTTATATTTATGGTTTTAACAATTTTGTATTTATCAATGGCGCATGAAACCGGAGATCATTAAGTTTATAATTTATATTTTAAAAGGAGAATAAAATGGAACAATCTGTTATTTATATAGGAGCCGGGCTTATGCTTGGTCTGGGAGCTATTGGGTCAGCTGTTGGCCTTGGAGTCCTAGGAAGTAAGTTTATGGAAGGTATAGCAAGACAGCCTGAGCTAAGACCTTTTTTATTGACAAACTTTTTTATTGTTTTAGCTCTAGTTGAAGCTATTCCAATCATATCAATGGTGTTTGGTCTTTACTTACTATTTGCTGTTTAATCACAAATGAATATAAACGCTACATTAATTTCACAAGCATTGATTTTTGCAGTGTTTGTTTACATTTGTTACAAATATATCTGGCCCCCAATTCTTTCTACTATGGAGGAGAGGGAAAATAAAATGGCCGCAGGTCTTGAAGCTGCAAAGCAGGCTGACGACTCCCTTGAGGAAGCTAAACTAACCTATGAAAAAGAGCTAAAAGAAGCTAAAGAAGAAGCTGCAAACATTGTCGAAAAGGCCAACAAAAGATCTTCACAAATCTTAAATGATGCCAAAGTAAAAGCTGAAGCTGAGGCTGAAAAGATTATTGAATCAGGCTCCAAAAAGCTTGAAAATGAGGCAAACAAAACACGAGAAGAACTCAAACAACAACTTTCTTCTATAGTGGTCGAGACCGCATCAAAAATAATAGATGAAGAAATCGATGAGAAAAAACACGAAAACATTATTAAAAAAGCAGCCAAGGAAATTTAAATGTACGACCTAAAGCCACAAGCAAGACCTTATGCAAAAGCAGCATTTCTTGCAGCGGTGGAAGAGGGTCAAATAAATGAGATGTTTGGCGATTTAAAAGTTCTTTCTGAGGCTTGTTCAGATTCAAGCATCAACAAACTTATTGAAAGCCCAGAAGAAAAATCAGTAGTTGTATCAACTCTAAAAGGTTTATTCTCCAACCAACCAGTTAAACTTACTGAAAACTTGTTAGATATTCTCGGAGAGAATGACAGACTAAACTTACTTGCAGCTGTTGCTGAGATTTATGAGGATTTAATGCTCAAGCACAATGAAAGCAAAGTTATAGAGGTTGCAACTCCTAACAATGTCTCAGATGCAACAAAGGAAATTATCCTTAATAAATTACAAGAAAAACATGGAGACGGCTCAACTATATCCTTTACAAACGATTCAGATTTAAAAGCAGGATTTGTTGTAAAGATCGGAGACGAGGTGTTGGACTTATCCATAAAAGGAAGAATCAAAAAATTAATTAATCAATTAAATATATAAGGTGAAAATATGAGCGGACTAAACCCATCTGAAATTTCAAGTGTTCTCAAGGACAAAATTTCAGGGCTTGATCTAAAGGCTGAAACCAAAAACGAAGGAACCATTGTAAATGTTTCTGATGGAATTATCAGAATACACGGAATGGGCGATGTTATGTATGGTGAGCTCGTAGAGTTTGAAAATGGTGTTTTTGGACTTGCGCTTAACCTAGAGCAAGACTCTGTCGGTGTTGTTGTCCTTGGTGATTACCTTGGGCTAAGTGAAGGGCAAAAAGTTACATGTACAGGTAAGATCTTAGAGGTACCTGTAGGTGAGGAAATGCTCGGGCGAGTTGTAGACGCTCTAGGAAATCCAATCGATGGAAAAGGGGAACTTAAAACAAAACAAACTGCCCCTATTGAGGTAGTTGCGCCAGGGGTTATTGCCAGACAATCAGTCGATCAACCAGTGCAAATTGGACTTAAATCAATCGATGCAATGGTTCCAATAGGAAGAGGCCAAAGAGAGCTCATTATTGGTGATAGACAAACTGGAAAAACAGCTGTAGCAATTGACGCAATAATTAATCAAAAAGGCACAGGAATTAAATGTATTTATGTAGCTATTGGTCAAAAACAATCAACAATAGCCAATGTCGTAGCAAAGCTTGAAGAGTATGGAGCAATGGAGCACACAATTGTTGTTTCAGCGGCAGCAGCTGATCCAGCTGCGATGCAATACCTCTCAGCATATTCAGGTTGTGCAATGGGAGAATATTTTAGAGATACAGGGCAGGATGCATTAATTGTTTACGATGATTTGTCAAAGCAGGCAGTTGCTTACAGAGAGATATCGCTATTACTTAGAAGGCCTCCAGGAAGAGAAGCTTTCCCTGGAGATGTTTTTTATCTTCACTCAAGACTTTTAGAGAGAGCAGCTAGAGTGAATGCGGAATACGTAGAAAAAATTACAGAAGGAAAGGTAAAAGGTAAAACAGGATCTCTAACAGCCTTGCCAATTATTGAAACACAAGCCGGAGATGTATCTGCTTTTGTTCCAACTAATGTAATTTCAATTACCGACGGGCAGATATTTTTAGAAACAGATCTTTTTAATTCAGGCGTTAGACCAGCTATTGATCCAGGGCTTTCTGTATCAAGAGTTGGTGGAGCCGCACAAACTAAGATAATTAAAAAGCTTAGTGGTGGAATTAGAACAGACCTTGCTCAATACAGAGAGCTTGCGGCATTCTCACAGTTTGCATCTGATCTAGATGACGCTACAAAAGAACAATTAGAACACGGTAAAAGAATTACCGAGCTTCTAAAACAAAAACAATACTCTCCAATGAGTGTTGCTGACCAAGCTATGAGCTTATATGCAGCTGACAAAGGCTATATGAAGGATGTTGATATAGATAAAGTGGGCGACTTCGAATCAGCTTTATTAGCTTATTTTGAATCAGAAAAATCAGATCTAAAAAAACAAATCAACGATACTGGAGACTGGGATGACGATATTGAAAACCAGTTTAAGGAATTAGTTGAAGACTTTAAGAAAACACAAACATATTAAGAGATGGCAAATACAAAAGAAGTAAGAAAACAGATTTCTAGTATTAAAAGCACTAGAAAGATTACTTCTGCTTTAGAAATGGTAGCAGCCAGCAAGATTAAAAAAACTCAAGATCTAATGTTTGGGGGCAGACCGTACTCAGAAAAAGTTAAAGAGGTTATTGAACATATTGCTTCCTCTAGCTCAGAGTATTCCCATCCTTTTTATGAAGAAAGAAAAAATAAGTCCACTTGCTATATTGTTGTTGGTTCTGACAAAGGCTTGTGCGGCGGACTAAATATTAACTTATTTAAAAAAATCGTTGCTGAGGCTGCAGAAAATCAAAAAAATGATGTCGAAACAAGTTTCGCGTTAATTGGTGTTAAGGCAGTTACATTTTTTGCCAACCTTGGTGGAAAGGTTTTGGGGCAAGCAACAAAGTTGGGTGACAAACCAAACCCAGAAGACTTGATAGGACTTACAAAAATTGTTCTCGATGAGCAGAAAAAAGGCAACATTGATAGAGTCGTTCTTTGTTCTAATAAATTTGTAAATACCATGACCCAACAACCAACCCTTCAACAACTTATACCTCTATCGCATGGCGAAAATGAAGAATCACAAACGTCAATGCAATGGGATTATATTTATGAGCCAGAGGCAAAGGTTCTATTAGATGGGTTGCTTACAAGATATATAGAATCACTTATTTTCCAAGCGGTGTTGGAAAACAATGCTTGCGAACAAGCAGCAAAAATGATCGCAATGAAAAATGCGACAGAAAATGCAGGAGATTTAATCAAAGAATTAGAGTTGCTTTATAACAATGTTAGACAAGCAGCAATTACACAAGAATTATCAGAAATTGTAGGCGGCGCAGCTGCTGTTTAAAGGAGAAAGAAATGAGTAATGGAGTTGTGACACAAATTATCGGAGCGGTTATAGATGTCGAATTCGATAGAGAGAACATACCAAGCGTGTATGAGGCTCTTAATATTGTCGGTCTTGAAACTGTGCTTGAGGTTCAACAACAACTAGGTGATGGAATTGTAAGAACTATCGCTATGGGTTCAACAGAAGGACTAAAAAGAGGTTTAGGGGTTGTCAGAACTAATGCACCTATTTCTGTTCCTGTTGGACAAGAAACCCTTGGAAGAATTATGGATGTTTTAGGAAATCCCATTGATGAAAAAGGTGACATTGGTGAGAAAGAAAGACAACCAATTCATAAAAGCCCACCAAGCTATACTGATCAAGCAGGATCAAACGAGTTACTAGAAACAGGCATCAAAGTAATTGACCTAATGTGTCCTTTTGCAAAAGGAGGAAAAGTTGGATTATTTGGTGGAGCTGGAGTTGGTAAGACCGTTAACATGATGGAGCTTATAAGAAACATTGCGATTGAGCATTCAGGGTTCTCAGTTTTTGCTGGAGTTGGTGAAAGAACTCGAGAAGGTAATGACTTTTATCATGAAATGACCGAATCAAATGTTTTAGATAAAGTTTCGCTTGTTTATGGACAAATGAATGAACCTCCAGGCAACAGGCTAAGAGTTGCTCTTACTGGCTTAACGATTGCTGAGAAATTCAGAGACGAAGGAAGAGATGTACTTCTTTTTATTGATAATATTTACAGATATACACTTGCTGGTGTTGAGGTATCAGCTCTATTAGGAAGAATGCCATCTGCTGTTGGATATCAGCCAACACTAGCTGGGGAAATGGGAGCACTACAAGAAAGAATTACCTCAACAAAAACAGGTTCTATTACTTCAATACAGGCTGTATATGTTCCAGCTGATGACTTAACAGACCCTTCACCAGCAACAACATTTGCACACTTAGACGCTACAGTGGTTCTTTCAAGAAATATTGCTGAACTTGGTATTTATCCAGCAGTTGACCCATTAGATTCAACTAGCAGACAGCTTGACCCGCTTGTGGTTGGAGAAGAGCACTATAAGACAACACAAGCCATTCAAGGAGTTCTTCAAAGATATAAAGAACTAAAGGATATTATCGCAATTCTTGGTATGGATGAACTATCAGAAGATGACAAGCTAGCTGTTGCAAGAGCTAGAAAAGTTGAAAGATTCTTATCTCAACCGTTCTTTGTCGCGGAAGTTTTCACTGGCTCTCCAGGTAAATACGTTTCCCTTGAAGACAGTATCAAGGGCTTCAATGGAATCTTAAATGGAGACTATGATGATCTCCCTGAACAAGCATTCTATATGGTGGGAACTATAGAAGAAGCTGTTGAGAAAGCAAAATCAATGTAATGAGTGAATTTAAAGTCAGCATCGTTTCATCAAATGAGGAAATATTTTCAGGCACAGCTGATATGCTTTATGCAACTGGATCCCTTGGTGAGATAGGTATTGCCCCAGGTCACTCACCTCTTTTAACAGGTTTAATGCCTGGCCCAGTGAGGGTTTGTAATGAAGATAAAGAAGAAACTTTCTTTTGCAGTGGAGGATTCATAGAAGTCCAACCAGATGTTGTAACAGTTTTATCAGATGTTGCTGAAAGAGCTGACAGTATGGACGAAGCAAAAGCTATTGCTGCAAAAGAGCAAGCAGAAAAAGATTTAGCAGATAACAAAGATAACGTTGATTTTGCTAAAGCTGCTTCTCAACTAGCAGAGGCAGCAGCAAGACTCAAAACTATTCAAAAACTTCGTAAAAAGATTTAGCATAGGTTAAAAGACCTATTAAATTGGATATTCACACAATTATATTAGCCGGCGGTAAAGGCACCAGAATGCTTTCACAAAAAGCGAAAGTTCTCCAAGTACTTGGCGGAATAACAATGCTTAATCATGTTATAACAGCTGCTAATAAAATCTCTAACAAAATTTCTGTGGTTGTCGGCTTTGATAAAGAGGGAGTTGAAGAAGAAATAAAAAAAATTGGTATTAATGCAAATACTTTTCTTCAAAAAGAACAAATTGGCACCGCTGATGCGGTAAAGACAACATTAAAAGATATAGATAAAAATGAAAAAATCCTAATATTGTATGGGGATGTCCCCTTAATTAAAGAAGAAACCCTTAAAAAACTCTGTAATCAAGAATCTGATCTATCAATATTAACAACAAACTTAGAAAATCCAACAGGTTATGGCAGGACATTGAAAGATAAAGAAAATAATGTTCTTGGGATTATAGAAGAGAAGGATGCTGACTCAGAGCAGAAGAAAATAAAAGAAATTTTCACAGGAATTTTGGTTGCGAAAGGCAGTATTTTAAAGAAATATATCCCAGAGATTAACAATAATAACTCAGCCAAAGAATTTTATTTAACTGACTTAATTAGCATTGCTCACAAAAATGGGTTTAAAATTAATACATTAAGCTCTTCAAATGAGGAGACAGCCGGAGCGAATAATCGTATAGAGCAAGAAGAGCTAGAGAAAACCTTAAGAACTATGAAATCAGATGACTTATTAAGAAACGGAGTAACGCTTTTAGATAAAAGCAGGGTTGACGTTCGCGGAGAGGTTAAAACAGGATCAGATTGTGTGATAGACGTTAATGTAATTTTTGAAGGAAATGTGGAGCTTGGAAACAATGTTGAAATTGGAGCTAACACTATAATTTGCGACACAAAGATTGGCGATAATACAAAAATACTTCCGTTTTCACATATTGATTCATCCAAAATAGGAGCAAAGTGCTCAATAGGTCCATATGCAAGATTAAGAGAGGGAAGCGCAATAATGGATGGCGCAAGAATAGGTAATTTTGTTGAAACAAAAAAGACAAGCCTAGGAAGAGATTCAAAAGCAAATCATTTTACCTACCTTGGGGACGCTGAAGTTGGAGATGAGGTTAATATCGGGGCAGGAACCATAACCTGTAATTACGATGGAAAAGATAAACACAAAACAAACATCGGCGATAATTCTTTTGTTGGCACGAACTCATCCTTAGTTGCTCCAGTAACTATTGGGAAAAATGCATATGTGGGAGCAGGATCAACCATTACAAAAGATATACCTGACAATGCTTTAGGTGTTGGAAGAGGTAAACAAAAGAACAAAGAGAACTGGTCAAAGACTAAGAAATAACTATGTGTGGGATTATTGGAGCAACCTCATCGAGGAGTGTAGGCAAGATCTTAATAAAAGGTCTACATGCCATGGAATATAGAGGTTATGACTCAGCAGGAGTTGCTCTCAACCAAGACAATGAAGTCTTCAGACTTAGATCATTAGGAAAGGTTTCATCCCTTGAAGAGCTAATGGTAAACAACAAACCAAAAGCAAATTCTGGAATAGCTCATACAAGATGGGCAACTCACGGGGCCCCATCAGAAGAAAATGCTCATCCACATGGCTCACATGATGAAATTTATATTGTTCATAATGGAATAATAGAAAACCATGACGAAATTAGAGATAAACTTAAAAGCAAAGGTTATGAAATTGCATCTGAAACCGATTCCGAGCTTATAGCTCATTTAATCCACTTAAATAAAACGGACTCACTATCAACTCTTGAGGCTTTAATAAATGCAACCAAAGAACTTAAAGGAGCTTTTTCAATAGCTGCCATATCATCAAAAGAGAAAGGCAAAATATATGCAGCTAAACAAAAGAGTCCACTATTGATTGGAAAAGGCATCGAGGAAAACTTTATTGCATCAGACCCATTAGCGATTGCCAATATAACAGAAAAGTTTTATCTGCTGGAAGATGGAGACTTTGCAGAAATTACAGAAAATGACATTAAAATTTTTAACAGTAATGGTGAACCTGTCCAGAGAGAAGAGACAAAAATAGACGCAACACCAACATCAACAAGCAAAGGCAACTACTCACACTTCATGGAAAAAGAAATTTATGAACAACCAGATGCACTAGGAAACACCATAAACGGGAGACTTGGTGAAAATGATGTGTTAGATAATATTTTTGGTTTGGGTTCCAGTGATGCATTCAAAGATGTAAAAAGGATTCAGTTTGTAGCATGTGGTACCAGTCTTCATGCGGCAAAAACTGCCAGAAAGTGGTTTGAGGACATATGTGAGATTCCTTGTTATGTGGACTTTGCAAGTGAATACAGATATAGGAATCCAATCGTTGAAGACAACACCCTTTTTGTAACAATATCTCAATCTGGTGAGACAGCCGATACGCTGGCTGCTTTAGAATATGCTAGAGGCGAAAAATATGTTGGTATTGTGACAATATGCAATGTTCCAACAAGCACCATGGCGCGAGAAGCTGATTGGAAGATATTCACCAATGCAGGGCCCGAAATAGGAGTTGCATCAACTAAAGCTTTGCTCTGTCAATTTCAAAAAGCCAAGATAAAAATGCTGATAAAAGAAAACAAGCAACACAGGAGCTAAGAGAAACCCCAGCACTAGTTGATAAATCTTTTAATTTGAAGGAAAACATTTCTCAAATAACACAAAATATCTCGACCAAGCACAACGCATTGTTTTTAGGAAGAGGGATGTACTTCTCAATCGCACAAGAGGGCGCACTTAAATTAAAAGAAATATCCTATATTCATGCTGAAGCATATCCAGCAGGAGAGCTGAAACATGGACCCTTAGCTTTGGTTGATGAGCAAATTCCAGTTATTGCTCTTGCTCCCGAGGATAGCCTGGTTGAGAAACTTTTATCAAACCTCGAGGAGGTAAAAGCTAGAGGGGGGACCTTATATGTTTTTGGAAATGCAAACTCAACTATTGAGATAAGCAAGGGAAGATTTATAAACATGCCTAATTGTGGAGATTATAATGCACCAATTATTTACACCATACCGCTTCAAATACTAGCCTATGAGGTAGCTTGCCTAAGGGGCACAGACGTAGACCAACCTAGAAATTTAGCTAAGTCAGTCACTGTAGAGT
>LUMI01000612.1_pt1 | contig 14471 bp, 15 predicted proteins | sample 729681 | NCBI WGS metagenome assembly LUMI01 (sample SAMN03860267, study PRJNA289734) | marine metagenome | biome: seawater column; feature: ocean; material: water; isolation source: Red Sea water column Station 34 - depth 10m | place: Saudi Arabia: Red Sea | collected 2011-10-15 | depth 10 m
CACATAATATGTCCATGTTTTTTTATAAAATTTATAACAATATTCTGATTAAGTTTATTTTTGATAAAAATTATATCATTACCACTATAGCTATGGATTGGTTTAAGAATAATTTTTTTTTGTTTTTTAAAAAACTTATAAATTTCAGAAAATTCTCTCGTAAATAAAGTGTCTGGCATATGTTTGCTAAATTTTGCAGAATAAAGCTTTTCCGACATATTTCTTATAGCAGTTGGATTATTAATAATTTTAACCTTATCTTTAATCATATCTAGAATGTAGGTTGTTGAAATATATTCAAGATTAAATGGGGGATCTTGTCTAATTAAGATAAATTTAACTTTAGATAAATCTAATTTTTCAGATTTTACAATTTTATAAAATCTTTTTTTTAAATAGTTTATTATTATGTAATTTCCTTTGGCGATTACTTTATTATTGATAATTGATAAGTTTTTAGGATCATAGTAGAAAATTTTATATCCTAATTTTTCACCTCTACTTGCTAGAAAAATACTTGTGTCTGTTATTGGATTAAGTTTACTTAAGTTATTACCTTGAACAGCAATAATTTTATTGGTCATATAAGTTATTCAAATTTTCATCTTTTGAAAATTTATACAACATATGATCAGCATTTGTTTTTTTATTTTCAATTATTCTAAATAAGTGATCTAGAAATTTTTCTTCATTCATATTCTTTTTATTTAATACATTTCTATTTGATAGGCCTTTTTTTGAAATATTTAAAATCAAAGAAGACCAGTAAAATAAATCTTTGCCCATTAGTTGCGTAGACAAACCTTTCTTTGGAGCATCTTTGTATGCATTCAATAATTCAGTTTTATCCCACTTGTTAACAACATCTAAAGCTTCATCTAAATTTCCGTATATTAACCCTGTATTAAAAGCAGGTCCTGAACATAAACAGTCCCATCCACATGCATCCATAGATCTTAATTCAATATATTTTTTTAATCTATTTTCTGTAAAAATTGTTCCAAGATGAGTGCTTAACTCATTTTCTGTTGGTAATTTATTTTCAACTTCAGGAATTTTACCATTCATATAATCTTTAAATGTATAATTTTTTCCTGATATGTATTTGCCATCTCTTTGTAAAAATAGTAACGACATGTTCATTACAAAGTCAGCATATTTTTCAAAATTAAAATCTTCTAAAAAGAATTCTGGAAGACCGCCACGAGATGTTTGTTGCCAAGCATGAGATCTATAAGAAAAGTAACCACTATCTTTCTTTTCAAGAACAGACGAATTTGCAAATAAAGCAATATTTATTGGAGTTAAGTAATTTGAAAGTTTAAATTTTTTTGTGAAATCTTGCTCAGAAACATAATCTACATTTAATTGTGTACCACATGTTCTATACATCATATCTAAACTTAAAGAGCCACCTTCTGGCATATCCTTAGTCATAACCTCGTATCTTTGCTTAGGGTTATTAGGTATATCTGAAAGTTTTGATATAGGATCAAAACCTGCGCTAATTATTTTAAAATTAAGTTTTTCTATTACTTGTTTTAATTCGAATAAATATTCATGAGATTCAGCACAAGCTTCATGGATATTATTTAATTTAGCACCAGAGAGCTCTATTTGATTTCCAGGTTCAAGAGTAATGCTTTTGTCGTCTTTTGTAAGACCAATGATATTAGTTTTCTCATAAATTGGTTTCCAACCAAACTCATACAATTGGTCAAACATTTTAAGAATTGAGTTATAATCAATCCTTCTATTATTTTTATTATCGAACAAGAATTTTTCATGTTCAATTCCAATCTTTAAATTATCAGTTTCCTTAATACCTGATTTGAAATAATTAATTATTTGTTCTTTATTTTGAATCATGAGTTATTTTATGATCCCTTAAGTAAGCATTTATTTCATTTATACCAGAAATTTTATTAGAACAGGTTTGATTCTTGCATATAACAACAAAAGGATCTTCATTTCCTTTGTTTTTATAAACAAATATAGCTCTATCAGAAAAATCTTTTAATAATTTATGTCTTATTTCCTCTGTTTTTTTAGGATCCCCATAAAATGTGAATGAAATAGTTTCCTTACAAATATCTAGAGATTTAATAAAGCTAAACATCTGAGAAAAATTAGAATTTAGCACTTGATGAAAAGATTTATTTAATATCTCAATTTTTTCATACCAGGTTTTATTATCTGTGATTGCGTAAAGCTTATTACACAAGGTTAAATATATGCTGTTTCCATTTGGTATATTATTATCATTCAAATCAATTGGGCTTACAAAAAGATCATTTTTTTTTATTTGGTTTTTTTGAAGCAACTTAGATTTTTCATCAAAAAATAATTCCCATATTTCATTCATTAATTTTATTGATTTTTCTAAATATTGATCATTGCCTTCTATCTCATAAAGACTGAGTAATAATTTTGAGTAATAAACATAATCTTCTAAAAAAACATCGATCTCACTTGTTTCGTAACAATGAAATATTTTTTCAGAAGTTTTTTCTTCTAAAATTTTGAATTTTTCTAAAGCTATTTTTTTAATATCTTTGTTATCTAAAACTAATGATGCGTTTAACAAAGTATCTATTAAAAAAGCATTTTGGTCAGTTTGAGATTTATCGTCGAATAATGGTTTTAACCTTTTGTTCCTAGTAAAAACTAATTGCTTCTCAATATCTAATATTTTCTTTTTTTCTTCTTCATCTAATTCAATATTATTTTCAATTAAGATATTTTTACCTTCGAAATTTCCTTCTTTAGATATTAAATATTTTTTTTCAAATAAACTTAAGTTTTCTTTAAGATTTTCTTCTAACTCCACATATGACCATGTATAAAATTTTCCCTCAACTCCTTCACTATCAGCATCATATGCAGATCCATAAAGACCACTTTCATTAATAAAATCTTTATTTAAAAAATTAATTGATTGAATTAATTTTTGCTTGAAATATTCAGATTTTGTTTTTTGATAAAATTTAGTTAATAAGTTTATAAATTGAACATTATCATAAAGCATTTTTTCAAAGTGGGGGACAATCCATTTTTCATCTACAGTATATCTTGCTATACCTCCAACTAATTGATCATAAATACCTTTTGAACAAATATTTTTTAATAGAGTTTCTACAGGCTTTAAATATTTTTCATCATTTGTTTTTAGATAAAAATAGAACATTGTATCAAAAAGATAAAATTGAGGAAATTTAGGAGCACCTTTAAAACTTCCGTTTGTATCGTCTAAATAAGAAATAATTTTATCAACAAATGGTAATAATGCCTGATCTAGCACTGCTGTTCTTTGATTAATTTTTGAAAAAATATTTTGCATCTGTACTGCTTGAGCAATAATTTTTTCTCTGTTGTTTTGATAAACTTCAGAAACATTATTTAAAACTTTTCTAAAATCAGGTCTTCCATGCATTTCTTTTGGTGGAAAATATGTGCCACCTGTAAAAGGAACTCCATTTTCATCTAAAAACATTGAAAGAGGCCAACCACCTTGTGTTCCTGTGAGGATAGATAAGCTTTTTTGAAAAACGTAATCAAGATCTGGTCTTTCTTCACGATCAACTTTTATATTAATAAATTTTTCGTTCATTATTTTGGCTGTCTCCTCATCTTCAAAACTTTCATGCGCCATTACATGGCACCAATGACAGCTGGCATAACCAACACTTAAAAAAATTGGTTTTTTCTCTACTTTTGCCTGATTTAAGCTCTCATTATTCCAAGGAAACCAATTTACAGGATTATTTTCATGTTGTTTCAGATACGGACTTTTTTCCGACTTTAGATTGTTTGGCATTTAAATTTTAATTAATTTGCGTGTGGTGTTCTTGAAAATATTTTAAGGACCATTGGCTCAAAGTCTTTTAAAGACATTGATTTATAATTGGGATCAAAGGATTTTTGGTCCCAATTTTCGCAAAAGTTTACAGTATCTTCGTAATACTCGTGTCCTTTGTATTGATCTCTTTTATTTCTATTTCCACCTAAATGATGTGCGTAATAATACATTTGAAACTCACCATGTTTTTCTATGATCCAATGAGTTTTTTTTGAAACATAAGGTTTTAAAACTGCAGCCGCATACTCTGAGTGGTTCATGGGCGCTAATTCATCACCAATATCATGCAATAAAGTTGCAACTATCATTTCTTCATCTGCTTTATCATTAAAAGCTCTTGTAGCTGATTGAAGCGAATGTTCTAATCTTGAAACTTTATAACCTTCTAAAGTTTCATTTAAGTTTTCCATAAACTTAATTAATCTTTCACCAGTTTTATTTGCAAACTCTCTTTCATGTTTATCTAACAAAAGATAATCATCTTTTGTTCCATGTTTCATTTCTGTAAAAGATACTGTTTTCATTAATTATTCGATGCGGTACTTAACAGAGATAATTGTGTGACTTTATCACCACCCAATTCATCAATAATTTTAACTGGATAATCCCCTGTAAAATAATGATCTGTTAATTGTGGATAATTATCATTTCTTTTTTCAAATCCCATAGCCTTATATAATCCATCTAAACTTAAAAATTTTAAACTTTCAGCGCTAATAAATTCTTTAATTTCATCAACGGATTTATTTGCTGCAAGTAATTCTTTCTTAGTAGGGGTATCCACTCCATAAAAATCAGGATATTTAATTTCTGGACTTGCAATTCTAACATGAACTTCTTTTGCACCTGCATCATATAACATTTTTACTATCTTATATGATGTTGTTCCTCTTACTAACGAGTCATCAATTAATACAATCTTTTTATTTTGGATTACTGATAAGTTAGCATTTAATTTTAATTTAACTCCTAAACTTCTAATTTTTTGGGATGGTTCAATAAAAGTTCTTCCAACATAATGATTTCTAATTAAACCCAAATCAAAACCTAAACCCTTTTCTTGTGCGTATCCTAATGCTGCTGCATTACCAGAGTCTGGTACAGGCACAACAAGGTCTGCTTTAAAACTATCTTCTTTTGCAAGTTGTGCTCCAAAATTTTTTCTATATTCATAAGCTGTTTTTCCAGCAAGGATACTGTCTGGTCTTGAAAAATATATATACTCAAAAATACAAGGTCTAACCTTTTTTGGAGGAAATGGCTTTAAGCTTTGTAGCTCATCATTTTCAATATATACAATTTCACCATTTTCAACTTCTCTGATAAATTTTGCTCCTATAATATCTAATGCACATGTTTCTGATGCAAAAACATAAGAATTTTTTAATTTTCCAATTACTAAAGGACGAATGCCATATGGGTCTCTAACTCCAACGAGAGTATTTTGAGCCATCATTACCAAAGCATACCCACCTTGAATTTGGAAAATAGCATCAATTATTTTATCAATTGTTTTTGCTCTTTTTGACTTTGCAATTAATTGAACAATTGTTTCAGTATCTGAGGTGGTATAAAAAATTGCACCATCCTCAACTAGTTTGCTTCTTAGAGTAATTGCATTTGTTAAATTTCCGTTATGAGCAACTCCAATTCCACCAGCGTTTGTATCAGCAAAGAAAGGCTGAACGTTTCGAAGCGCTGTTCCACCTGTTGTGGAATATCTATTGTGTCCAATTGCAAATTTTCCTGGAAGTTTATTTAGTACTTTTTCCTTGTTAAAATTATCGCCAACCAAACCAAATCTTTTTTCTGAATGATATTTTTCTCCATCAAAAGAAACAATGCCACAACCTTCCTGTCCTCTATGCTGAAGTGCATGTAAGCCTAATGCTGTTAATGTAGATGCATCGGGTGAATTACTTATTCCAAAAACACCACATTCTTCTTTTATTTTTGGACTATATATCCTGAACTTTTTCTTTAGCGTCTTGATATTGTTTTTCATTGGGAAATTCTTTTATAAGGTACTTGCTACCTTTTTCAACCCAAGGAAATGTAAAAGAATCCTTTAAGTTTAAAGGCCATTTATCATAATTATAAACTACTGTAGCTGCTGTAAAGAGACAAACTATTAAAACGTAAGATTTAACGATTCCAAATATAAATCCAAATACTTTATCTATCGATCCAATTCCAGAATAAGATACAGCCTTGCTGATAGCTTTATTAATCATCAATATTACAAAAATAATAATTATAAATAGACCAACACCCAGTATAATATCTAAAACATATTCATTATCTAAAATACCTTCTACATATGGTTTTACTTTTGGAAAAGTATAAATTGTCAAGACATATGCTAATACCCATTTTGCAGCAGAAAGTATTGATAACACAAATCCTTTTATGGCACCCCTTATCATCAAGAGAGCTGTTAAAACTAAATAGATATAATCAAATAATGTAACTTTTTCTAAAAGGTCTTGTATATTTTCAATCACTTTAATTTAAAGGGTTTAACTACTAATAACAAAGATGGAAGCAAAGTTAAAACAGAAATCATTGCCAATAACATCGCAATTCCAGTGAAAATTCCAAAATAAATTGTTGGTATAAAATTAGATAATACCAAAATAGAAAAACCAAACACAATAGTTATTGATGTATTTAAAATAGCAATACCAACTGTTGAGTGACAAGTTTTTAATGTTTTATTATAATCCTTAAGTTTAAAATATTCCTCTTTAAATCGATAAATATAATGAATACTGTTATCAACCGCTATACCAATTGTTATTGCTGCAATTGTAATTGTCATCATGTCTAAGGGAATTCCAGCTAAACCAATAATACCTAGTATAAAAAATGCTGCGATAAAGTTTGGCACCACACCAATTAAAGATAATTTTATATTTCTAAATAAAATTATGAACATAATAAATATACCAACCATTACAAATCCGAGTGTTAAAATTTGAGATTTAAAAAGGCTTTGAAGCAAATTATTAAACAGTATTAATACTCCGCCTAATTTGAATTCTTCTTTAGATAATCCTAATTTATTCTCTAAATCAAAATTAATTTGATTTATTAAATCGTTTCTTCTTAAATCTGGTAGACTGTCTTTTATTCTTAAGCTAATTCGTGCCTCAGAATCTTTAATTGAGATATAAGGATCAACAATTTCTTTTTTAATTGTATCTGGGATCTTTGAATACAAAAGACCCATTTCAAGAGTTCCAAGCTCTTTATTGTTATTTAGTTGTGTTGCAACCTCAATTATTGAGGAAAAAGAGAGAACTTTTCCAATAGGTTTTAAGCTGTCCAAATAATTATGAACATTACTAATTTTATCTATTTTATCTTTAGTAAACCAATATTTATCATTATTTTCTTCTTCATCACCCCAATCCTCATCATCACCCCAATCATCTTCGGTTTCTTCTTTTTCTTTTTTTGGGAACTTAAGAATTACCTCAAGAGGTGTTGTGCCTCCAAGCTTTTCATCAATTAGCTTCATTCCTTTATAAATTTCGGTATTTTTGTTGAAATAATTAATAAAACTATTTTCTACCTCTAACTTTGAAATACCGAGAATACTCAAAAGTATAACAACAATAGTTATGCTAAAAATTGAATTCTTATTTTTAAGTGCAAAATTCCCTAATAGTTCTGTGATTTTAGAATTTTGATTTTTTTTTATTGAAATATTGGAACTTTTTACAAAATTTAATAGCGTTGGTAGCAATGTAAATGTAATCGTAAATGATGTTATAAGACCCAAAGTCATCATCCAGCCAAAATCTATAATTGGTTTTATCTCACTAAAAATAAGAGATAAAAATGCACATATTGTAGTAAGCACCGTATACAAAATTGGCCAAAACATATTACTAGTTGTCATAATAATTATTTTTGCCTTTGATAATTTTGTAAATTTTTTTGATAATTGAAGAAATCTTGTACTCATATGAATGTTCATTGCCATTGTAAGAATAAGCATCATCGCAATAAAATTTGATGAGATAACAGTAACCTTCCAACCAATTAAACCAAGAAGACCCATCATTATAATTACAGAAAAAAAACAACTGCTTATTGGAACGATAATCCAAATTAGTTTTCTAAATACAAACCAGAGGGTTAAAATAATAAAACCTAAAACTCCAAGACCAAATACAACAATATCATTTTTAATAAAAGTCATCATGTCATCAGCTATCATAGGAATTCCTCCTAAATGAATTTTTCCAGCAGAATTAAAATTTTTTATGACTTCTCTTATTTCAACAATATTTTGGTGATTTTGTTTTTTAATTTTATCTTTGTATTCTTCTAAATCTTTTTTATTTTTAAAGTTTGTAATTTTTTCGTTTGGTTTTAAATAAACAATTATTCCGCTAGTTTTGCCATCTTCACTAATTACAAAGTTTCTAAAAACAGGGCTATTTAAAATTTCATCAAAGCCTCTACTTTTATCTACATTATCATCTTTAAGTGTTCTAAAATTTTGCAACCTCTCGACCAAAGGTTGATCAGTGCTATTTAATAGGGGTATGTCTAAAAGAGTTATAACTCCATGCACCCAACTTAATTTTTGAATTTCTTGTTTAAGCTTTAATAAGTTCTCAACAGAAGATGGTGAAATCATCTCATCTTTTGGAGTATAAGTTAATACTAAAAACTCTTTTGCACCGTATCTTTTAGTTATCTCATTTAAATATTTTAAATCAGGATCACCTTCTATTAACAAGGTATCAGAAGATGCATCAAGTCTAAAATCTTTTGAGTAATATCCAAAAAAAACAAGACAGATTATTAATAATGAGAAAATTAATTTAGGTTTCTCAATTATATTTTTTTGATAAAAATTAGCTAACATTCAATATTAGCTTATATATTTTAAATTAATTATTTTGAATATCTTTAAATTTCGTAAACATCGCTTCAAATTCAAGCATAATATTACCTGTTGGTCCGTGACGTTGTTTACCAATAATTATTTCAGCAAGATTTGAAACCTCATTCATTTTTGCTTGCCATTCAGCATGCTCTACAGTTGCTGGTCTAGGCTCTTTTCTTTCTAAATAATATGCCTCTCTATATACAAACATTACAACATCTGCATCTTGCTCAATTGATCCTGATTCTCTTAAATCAGATAATTGAGGTTTTTTATTATCTCTCTGTTCTACTTGTCTTGATAATCAAGTGCTTTTAATCCCTGAGTTATCTCTGAAATTTCTTGAACTCTTCCATCCTTAAAATTAGATGCTCTCATCAGCTGAATATAGTCGATTACAACCATATCAAGACCATATAGTCTTTTAATTCTTCTTGCTCTATTGCTTAAAGATGCAATTGATATTGCAGGTGTTTCATCAATATATAATGGTAATTCACTTACATTTTTTGATGTCTCTATAAATTTATCAAATTGTTCCTCAGAAATTCTTCCACGTCTTATATCATTAGATTTAATTCTAGATTGTTCTGCTAAAATTCTAGTTGATAGTTGCTCAGATGACATTTCTAGAGAAAAGAAAGCAATAGAAGATTTTTTTGCATCATCTTGTAGCTTCTTAGCAGCATTAAATGCAATATTAGTAGCAAGAGCTGTTTTACCCATTGAAGGTCTTCCTGCAATTATAATTAAATCAGATTTATGTAATCCTCCAAGCCTATCATCAAGATCAGTTAAACCTGTTGGTACACCCACTATACCTTCATCATTTTTGTATGCACTTGATGCCATCTCAATTGTTTGTCTCATGGCTTCGTCAAATTTAATTAAAGAATTACTAAAGGAGCCTTTTTCAGCTAAATCGAATAAAGATTTTTCAAAATCTTCAATTATTTTTTGACCATCGCTATCAAGATCATTTAATTTTGCTGTATCAATAATATTTTCAGAAATTTTGATTAATTCTCGTTTTACAAATAGATCATATACTAACTTTGAGTACTCTATAGCTTGTCTTGAAGATGTTGAAAATTTTGTAATTTTGACAAGATACTCTGGAACATTGAGTTCATCTTTTTCATTTTCAAAATGATTTTTAAGAGTAATTGGATTAGCAAGCATACCGCCTGAAATTAATTTATCAATAGCACCAAATATTTTTTGATGCATTGGATCATAAAAGTGATGACTTTTAATAATCAAACTTACATCATCAAAAATCTCATTCGATAAAAGTATTGAACCAATTACTGATTGCTCAGCTTCAATATTATTTGGAAGTTCTTCAAGTTTACTTTTGATTATATTTAAAGATTGAACCATATTTAAATCTTATAGAACAAAAGATTATTTACAAAGAGTAATTAAATCTGGGGAAAAAAATGTATAATTATTTTATTTCTTCTTGAGGAATAACCTTGATAGTAATTTGGGTTTGAACCTCAGAGTGTAAATTAATTTCAACTTTATATTCACCTAAAGATTTAATTTCTTTAGTAGGTTGAATATTTGATGGATTAATTTCTACTTTTTCTATTTCAGCAATTAATTTTGAAATTTCAGTAGGTTTTACAGAACCATAGAGTTCTTTATTTTCTGTACTTAATTTTTTTATTTCAAATATTTTATTTTGTATTTTCTCTTGAATACTTTTTGCCTCTTTTTTCTTGTCTTGGTCTTTTTTATTTAATTCTTGTTTAATTTTTTCTACTTCTTTAATGTTTTCTTTAGAAGCAAACAGTGCTTTCTTTTTAGATATTAAAAAATTTCTAGCAAAACCTCTTTTCACATCGATTATTTCTCCAATCGATCCAATTTTTCTAACGTTTTCTAGTAAAATAACTTTCATTATATTAATGCTAGATTTCTTGCTCTTTTTATAGATAAAGATAATTCTCTTTGTTTTTTTTGACTTACAGATGTAATTCTTGAAGGCAGAATTTTTCCATTTTCAGACACATATCTTTTTAATAATTTAATATTTTTATAGTCTACAACTGGAGCACCTTTTCCAGATAGAGGACATTTCTTCTTAAATTTATACTTTTGATTTTGAAAAACACTTTTGTCAATTTTTTCACTCTTTTCTAATTCAGAAATTGTTTTTCCATCGGCTTTAATTTTAAAATGGATGTAATTACCCTTTTTATTTTTTTTTATTAAGTAGGATAAATTCATTAATCCCCAATTTTCTAATTTAACAATATCACCTTCATTTTTTTCAACTATTTTTGAATATTTTTCTTGAAGTTGTTTTATTTGTGTGGGGCTAGTATCCTGTCTCGCAATTATTGTATGTTCGTATAAGTTCATATTTATTCTTTTAAAAATGAGAGGATATACTATTATAAATTTTTAATTACAATACAAAAAATACAATAATTACTTAGATTTTCGATGTTTTCTGTTCTATTTCCAGGCCAAGGTTCACAGTCACCAGGTATGGCAAAAATTTTCTATGAAAACTTTGACTATGTAAAATCTTTATTTCAGGAAGCGGATGATTTACTTAAAAACTCTATTAGTAAATTAGTTTTAGAAGGTCCAAAAGATAAACTTGATCTTACAGAAAATACCCAGCCCGCAATATTCCTAGTAACCTATAGTATTTTTCAAGTTTTAAAGAAAGAAACATCTTTTGATTTAAATTCTGCTAAATATTTTGCAGGACATTCTTTAGGTGAGTATTCAGCTTTAGCGTGTGCTGAAGCTTTAACTTTTTCTCAGACAATTCAATTATTGCAAAAAAGAGGACAAGCTATGCAATCAGCTGTCCCCAAAGGGCAAGGCGGCATGTTGGCAGTTTTAGGTTCTGATGTAGAAAAAATAAACGAAATAATTGATACAAACAAAGATAAATTTATTTGTTATGTTGCAAATGATAATTCTGTTGGACAAATAGTTGTAAGTGGAAACAACCAAGATTTAGATAATTTTTCTTCAGAATTAAAAAATAATAATATTAAAAATATCAAACTTCCAGTAAGTGCACCATTTCATTGCAAGTTAATGGATAGCGCAACTAAAATTATGAATGAGGAAATTTCTAAAATAGAATTTAATAGCCCAAAAGTTGAAATAATATCAAATGTTACTGCAGAACCAACAAATGAACCTGCTAAAATTAAAGAATTGCTGGTTAGTCAAATAGAAAAACCAGTAAGATGGAGAGAGATTGTAAATTATATGATTGATAAAAATATTAACAAATTCATAGAAATTGGCCCTGGAAAAGTTCTTTCTGGATTAGTGAAAAGAATTAATAGAAATGTGGAACTTTTACAGATAAATGATTTAGAAGATTTAAAAAAATTTAGCTAAATGATAGATTTAAAAAATACAAATATTATTCTAACTGGAGCTACTGGTGGAATAGGTAATTCTATTTTAGAAAAATTAATAACATCAGGTGCAAATGTTCTAGCCACTGGAACTAACGAAGATAAACTAAAATCAATTAAAGAAAAATATGAAAATGTAATTACAGAAAAATTTGATATTTCCAATCATTCAGAAATTGAAAGTTTTGTGAATAAAGCAAGTGATACTTTAGATGGAAGAATTGATGTTTTAATTAACAATGCTGGGATTACTAGAGACAATCTTTCAATAAGAATGAAAGAGGAAGAGTGGCAAAAAGTTATTGATATAAATTTAACTTCTACTTTTCTTCTCAGTAAAAATTCAATTAAAAAAATGTTGAAATCTAAAAAAGGAAAAATAATAAATATTACATCTGTAGTAGGTCATACAGGCAACATTGGACAAGCAAACTATACAGCTTCTAAAGCAGGTGTAGTTGCAATGTCAAAAAGTTTAGCTTTAGAATATGGTAAAAAAAATATTAATGTTAATTGTATATCACCTGGATTTATAACCACAGATATGACAGACAAAATTAATGACGAATATAAAGAGATATTAAAATCAAGAATACCTTTAGATAGATTCGGCAGTCCAAACGACATAGCTAATGCAGTGATTTTTTTAAGTTCCGAACTATCTGACTATATAACTGGCGAAACGCTACATGTTAACGGTGGCATGTATTTTAGTTGACAAAGTCAGCAAAATATTTATTAACGGATTAACTTAAAGGATTAAAATGTCAGACGATATTTCAAGTAAAGTAAAAAAAATAGTTGCAGATCACCTTGGTATTGACGAAGCAAAAGTAACTGAAGAATCTAGTTTTATAGACGATTTAGGTGCAGATAGTTTAGATACTGTAGAATTGGTTATGGCTTTTGAAGAAGAATTTGGTTCAGAGATTTCAGACAGTGATGCTGAAAAAATTCTAACAGTAGGTGATGCTGTAAAATTTATTGAAAATAAAGCTAATTAATTTTTAGTTATAGATGTCCGAAAATAAGGAGGGGATAATTGTAATATTATCATCTCCTTCGGGTGCAGGTAAGACAACCTTAGTTAAAGAAATTTCCAAAAGAAATAATTTTCAAATATCAATATCTCACACAACAAGAAAACCTCGTTCCAATGAAACAGATGGCAAAGATTATTATTTTGTTAGCGAATCTGAGTTTAAACATTTAATTGATGAAGACAAATTTTTAGAATACGCAAAAGTTTTTAAACATTACTACGGCTCATCAAAGGATGTTGTTTTTAAAAAACTTAACAATGGAGAAAATGTTATTTTTGATATTGATTGGCAAGGAACACAACAAATTATAAATCAAAAACTAAATTACAAAATATTTTCAATATTTATATTACCACCAAGTAGAGATGAGCTTTATAATAGATTGTTAAATAGAGACAAAAATGATGAAAAAATAGCAAAAGAAAGAATGACACAATTTAATGAAGATGTTTTGCATTGGAAAGATTACGATTTTGCAGTAATCAATGACGATATAGGTAATTGCTATAAAAAAATAATTAAATTTATTGAGTCTGGTGATAATAAAAAAGATCCTAATTACCAAAAATTAATATCTTTACATGTTGGAAACTTAATTAATTAATTTTTCATAAATTAAGCAAATTTTATAAAATGTCTCTTTTTTTAGATTTTGTGGTCTTAAATTTACATCTAAATTAAGTTCATCAATTACTTTATTGGTGCCTTTAAAAAGAATATTAAGAGGTTTTTTGATCATTTTTCTTCTTTGATTAAAAAAAACATTAGTTATGTGTTCTAAATTTTTAGAGTTTTTAAATTTTACATAATTAATTTTTGGCTCAAAAATTAGCAATGAACTCATGACCTTTGGTTTATATCTAATTTCCAAGAAGAAAAAATTGATAAACGTCCATAATTTTTTGAATTTTCTTCAGCTAAAATTCTATCTGCAACTTCTTTCTGGAACATTAAGACTAATTTTTTATAAGAAAATTCAGAATATGAATAATAAATAAAATTAGCAAGAATTTGGCTCGAAACATTATATGGAAGATTACCAAATATAACTAAATCTTTATCACTTAATGATTTTAGATCATACTTAAGTATATCTTCATTAATAATTGTTAATTTTTTATCAAATTTTTCTTTTAAATTATTTATCAATCTTTCATCTTTTTCAATTACGTGAAATTTTTTTGGTTTTTTTTGTAAAATGAATTCTGTTAAATTTCCAGTTCCAGGACCAATTTCTAAAACATTATTATTTTCATTTATAT
>LUMI01000551.1_pt1 | contig 14462 bp, 15 predicted proteins | sample 729681 | NCBI WGS metagenome assembly LUMI01 (sample SAMN03860267, study PRJNA289734) | marine metagenome | biome: seawater column; feature: ocean; material: water; isolation source: Red Sea water column Station 34 - depth 10m | place: Saudi Arabia: Red Sea | collected 2011-10-15 | depth 10 m
ATAGAAACCAACTCACTTCCATATTCTCCACCTACTTCAAACGATGTGAATTTCTCATTATCTGGATTCTGTGAAACATTTCCATCATAATCAATCACACTCAGGTGTAGAGATTGAATCTAAAGTCGCTTTAACCGATATGGTTGAATTAGACTTAGCAGTTAGTATCGGAGATTGGTATTTTGATGGAGACGCAAAAGGCGACTACACCGAAATGGAGTACAATGATGATAACCAAATCATTGGTCAAACTTCTACAGAGTATGAATACGCATTAAACAATCTAAAAGTTGGTGATATGCCACAAACATCATATGTTGGTGGTCTTACACTAAAACCATTAGATGGTTTAAGGATTCAAGGTCTATACAGATGGTACGACAATCACTATGCTGATTGGAGTCCAGATAGTCGTGAAGTTGAAGGTGATGCAGATAGAGCACAAGTATGGAAATCTCCATCTTATGGTAAGTTAGACTTACACTTGTCTTACAAGTTACCTGAGGTTGCAGGACTTGATATGACCTTACATGGTCATTTGTTTAATGCACTTGATGACATTTATGTCCAAGATGCAGTAGATAACTCTAAGTACAATGGGTATGGTGACAAAGTTCACGCTGCTCATAACGCTGAAGTATTTCTTGGTACACCAAGAAGTTTCAACTTAGGACTTAGTGTTAATTTCTAAAAGGTTAAATTGGGGGGATTAATATCCCCCCATTTTTTCCTTGACTTATATACAAAAATGGTTGTATATTTAACTAAGATATTAAGGATTTAAAATGGGATTTAATAAGTTATATGAAGAGTGGGGAGACCATCCCCTATTTGGAAGAAGAGTTCTTCATGTGATGTCTCCAGTTAGATGGAAGTCTACAAAGTGGTTACATCATGGAGATTCAAACTGGAAAGTGATGGAAAAGACAATCAATTGGTTACCAATGTGTCATCATACTGCATTAGTCCCACCTCACAATACACTTGAAAATACTTGGGAGAATGTTACATTACTTCCATTTGATTACGCAGGTAGTGTTTTATTTAATCGTGGTTATTTCAATTCAAAAAAGTTTTTAGACACGATTGATTTTTCAAAGACAGATATAGATTTTATTATTACACATCAACCAGAGTTGTTATACAATGTTTATAATGCTATGTTAACAGATAGATATGGAACTACAGTTGACTCATTTCCTTTCTTTCACTGGTGTGATAGTCCGAAGAGTCGTCCTACTTCTGGATGGCCAGATGGTTTCTTCAGACAACTTGAGTCAATCAATTTAAGTTACAAGTCTTTTGTTCATTGTCCAGAGACTATAAATTATTTAGGTATGAATTGGGATAAGAAGTCACATACGATGGAACTTGACAAAGAGACTACAGAAGATAAGTTAGTATACATGCCACTTGAGTCTGATATAAAACCAGATGGAGCAAAAGAATTTCCATTTACAACAGACAAAAAGATTTTATTATTTAATCACAGATGGAACAACACTACTGGTATAAAGAAACTAATAAAGTTTACAGAGAACTTGGATAGAGACAAATATCTTGTTTGGGTTACAGATGAAGCAGCAGGAGACCAAAAGAGTGGTGGTATGATTAAGACACCAGCACCAAAATGGATGAGGGTACAGAACTTACCATCTGGAGCAAACTATAAATATTTGTTACAGAATTGTCACGCAACATTATGTTTTGTAGATGACTATATGACTTGGAACTTATCTGTACAAGACTCTCTAAAGATGGGTAAACCAGCAATGGTACTTGACCATCCAACACATGAGTATGTACTTGGACCAGATTATCCATATTACTTCAAGACACCAGAAGAGTTTGAAAGTATGTTAGAGAATCTACCAGAAAAATTTGATTGGAAACTACCACCACATGACGAAGTATTTAAGAAGAACTTCGTTGATACATTTATTGATGCAGTTGAAAACTCCCCTAAGAAGAAAGTGGTTAGGATTCCAAGAAAAGCAATACAATGGTTATGGCACACAATGCAAGACAATGGATATAAGAAAAATTTATTGTTTAATACACATCCTAAGTTATATTTATCTAACACATGGGAAAAGATTAGGTTATGGGTATTGTCACATGGTGCAGTAGATGACCCAACAAGTGAGTACACAAGATTCACTATTCCAGAAAAGAACCGAGATAAGGTTCAACATATCATAGATAACATGCCAATCCTTGAAAAAACGGATGAGGTATTCAAAGATAAGGGAAGTAAGTAAAATCTTTAAATCTGAATAATGAGTCTTAGGCCAACATTTAGACTTTTATCTATTTTAATTGCAGTGTTATCTGTATTTCTCTTAATTCCTGCAACAATAGAATACTTTGATTCTTCAAGCTTATATCTTTTTCAAATATCTGCAATTTCAATTTTTTGTGCTGTGCCAGTATGGTATTTTTCAAGAAAAGCTAAGTCTTTTTCAAACAAAGATGTTTTTTTAGTTATTGTTTTATGTTGGATTTCAGCTGCAATTTTTGGTTCAATTCCATTTTATTTATCTGGAGCATTTACTGGATATTCTAATGCATTATTTGAGGCTGTTTCAGGCGTTACTACTACCGGCGCTACTATCCTAACTGATATTGAGAGTATGCCAAGAAGTATCCTGCTATGGCGTTCATTTTTGCAATGGTTTGGTGGTTTGGGAATTGTTATTTTTACAATAGCATTATTGCCATTACTTGGAGTATCTGGAGAAAAAATCTTTAATTTAGAATACCCAGGACCTTCCTCTGAAAAAATAACTCCCAGAATTAAAGATACTGCTAGATTGTTACTAAAATTTTATATTGGATTTACATTAGCGCTATTTCTTTTACTATCATACAATATGTCTTTTTTTGATGCAATATGTCATGCAATGACAACAATGCCATCTGGAGGTTTTTCAACATTTAGTGATAGTATAAATGGCCAAAGTGATTATGTAAAATCGGTGATTTTACTTTTTATGTTGATCACGGGAACTAATTTTGCACTTCATTTTAGAGCTGTAAATCTAGGTCTAAAATCTTATCAGCGAGATAGAGAGTTTCAATATTATATTTTTTCTTGTTTATTTTTCATAGGCTTAATTTTTTCTTTTGGATTCTTTATCGATGGAAATACTTCTGCATTGGATGTTGCTTTCCAAACTGTTTCAATTATAACAACAACTGGTTATACTGCAACGGATTATAGTAGTTGGACACCTTTTATTTCTCAGTATTTGCTTTACATTTTGATGTTTACTGGAGCAATGGGCGGTTCAACCAGCGGTGGAATTAAAATCATTAGAATTGTAGCTCTTTATAAATATGTTCGTGTTGAATTAAAAAGAGCCCTTCACGAAAAAGCAATCATTCCTGTTAGAATTGGTAAGAAGGTTTTGTCAGATGAGCTTATAAGAAAAACGTTAGCATTTTTCTTATTTTATGTTCTGTTCTTCTTTTTAGCATCTATCATTTTTGTAATGTTAGGAGATAATTTAGAGTCTTCCATCGGAGCAGCTGCTTCAGCTATGGGTAATATTGGTCCGTCAATCGGAGAATATGGAGCTATGGATAATTATGACAGCATGCATATAGTTGGTAAGTATCTTATGATGTTTGGAATGATTTTAGGAAGATTAGAAATCTTTGCAGTTTTAGTTCTTTTTACTAGAACATTTTGGAGATCATAAAATTAGTATACAGTCCAAAATTTTAGGCCTTCCTAAACAACCCGGTATTTATCAATTCAAAGATAAAAATGGCAAAATTATCTACATTGGTAAGGCAAAAAATCTAAAAAATAGGGTAAAATCCTATTTTCAAAAAAAATCTTACAGAACACCAAAAGAACAATCTTTGTTGAAAAGAATTGAGGATTTCGAATGGATTGTTTGTCAGGATGAAGCTGATGCTTTCATTACTGAAGCAACTTTAATAAAGAAGTTTAAACCAAAGTATAATGTTCAATTAAAAGATGATAAGTCATTTCCATACCTAAAGATAACGAATGAACAATTTCCTAAAGTATTTATTACAAGAAAAGTATTTAATGATAAATCAAAATACTTTGGACCTTATACTGATGTGAAATCAATGAGAAGGTTAGTAGACGTACTGTATAAAGCATTCCCTATAAGAAATTGCTATATAGAGCTAAATGAAATTGACGATGAAACGAAGCAACCTTTGGTTTTAAAAAATGGATTAGGTATAAGAACAATAACAGAGAATGAATATCAAGATATGGTTGCTGATATGATATCCTTTTTAAAGGGTGAAACAAAGGCCGTAGAAAAAAAGCTTTCAAAGCAAATGGATTATTTTACTTCAAAAATGATGTACGAAGATTCTGCGAGAGTAAGAGATCAAATAAAGGCAATAAATTCATTTAAAGTTGGTCAAAGGAAATTAGAAGCTGACTTTTCAAATAGAGATGTGATTGGTTATCAAAACAAAGATAAACATTTTGTGGTGGTTATTTTACGAATTAGAGAAGGACGAATTCTTAGTAGAGAAAAGATTTCTTTAGACTCTGATGAATCATTAGATAATATTTTAAGATCTGTTGTAATCAATTTTTACATGAATGCAGCTTATATCCCTAATAAGATTTATTTTCCTGAACTTCCTAAAGAAACCAAAGAACTTGAATCTTGGTTATCAGAAGAAGCAGGAAGAAAGGTAGTGTTTCATGTTCCTCAAAGAGCAGTCAAGCTTCAAGAACTAAAACTTGCTAATAGAAATGCAAAATTATTATTAAATGAATGGTTGTTGAATATTGAAAAGCGCAAAGATTACATTCCAAAATTATTAAATGAGTTAAAAGATATCTTAAATCTTAATAAACCTCCAAGACTGATTGAAGCGTTTGATATATCGCATTTAGGAGGAACAGATACTGTGGCTTCTATGGTAGTATTTAAAGATGGTAGACCATTTAAAAGTGCCTATAGAAAATACAATATTAATGTTGATAAAGTAGATGATTTTGAGTCAATGAGAGAGGTGGTTTTAAGACGATACAAACGTCAATTAAAAGAAAAAAATACGTTACCTGATCTCGTATTAATTGATGGTGGAAAAGGACAATTATCTGCTGCTTTAGAATCGCTTAAAGAATTAAAACTTGATTTACCAATAGTAGCACTTGCTAAACGTTTGGAAGAGTTATTTTTGCCAGAACAAAAAGATTCTCTACGCATTGCTAAAAATTCACCTGCCTTAAATATTTTAAAGCAATTAAGAGATGAAGCGCATAGGTTTGCTATCCCATTCCAAAGACAAAAAAGAACTAAAAGTATTGCTAAATCAAAATTTGAAGATATTCCTGGAGTTGGAAAGAAAACCGTTGAAAAAATATACAAGCGATTTCAAAATACTAATGATATGAAAGATTTATCAGATAAAGCATTAGCTTATAGGCTTGGTGTTAGTCAAAAAATTGCAAAAGAAATCAAAAAAATAGCTTAAATAAGATCATTTTCTTTCATCCAATCGTCTGAAAGAAACTTTCTCATATAATTTCTAATACTATCAGGAAGTATTACTAAGCAATTTTGCCCTTTTTTGAGCGATTTTGCTGCTTTTAAGGCTGCAAACATAGCAGAGCCACATGAACCTCCAATTAATAGTCCTTCTTCGCGAATAAGAGCTCTTGCAGTATTGAATGCTTCTTTGTCATTTACCTTGACAAAATCATCAACATAATCTTTTACAAATGTTTTTGGAATGAAATCATATCCGATCCCTTCAACTTTATATGCCTGCCCTTTATATTCGTCTTCACCACCAAGAATGGAGCCATAAGGATCTGCTCCAATAATTTTAATATTTGGAATTTCTTCTTTGAGTCTTTTACCAATACCAGTAGCAGTACCACCTGTACCAACACCCATAACTACCATATCTAAATTTTTACCAAAATCATCAATGATTTCCTGTGCGGTTTCATGATAATGTGCATCTGGATTACAATCATTATTCCATTGATCTAAGATGTGACTATTTGGAATTTCCTTATTTAACTGTGCAGCAACTCCAAAATTACTTTTAGGATCATCATGGGCAGCCTCCGTTGGTGTACGAACTATTTTTGCACCTAATCCATTAATTGTTAATTCTTTTTCCATACTCATTTTTTCTGGCATACAAATAATTAGTTTGTATCCTCTTACAGCTGCAGCTAATGCTAGTCCGATTCCTGTATTTCCTGAAGTTGCTTCAATTAATGTATCTCCTGGTTTGATTCGACCTTCTTTTTCTGCTCTATCAATCATTCTAAATGCAGTTCTATCTTTTACAGATCCTCCAGGATTAAACATTTCAATTTTTGCATAGAGATTACATTCAAGTTCTTTTCCAATAGAATTAAGTTTGATAACAGGAGTAGATCCTATTGTTTCGAGAATGTCATTATAAATCATGCATAGATATTAAAAAAAAAGGGGCGAAAAGCCCCTCTTTTTTTTCAATCGGAAAGAATTATTTTACAGAAATTTTTCTACCGAGTGATGATTTAGCTTTTGGAAGTAGAACTTTTAATACTCCATTATCAATTTTTGCAGATATTTTATCTGTTTCAACATTGCTTGGAACACTAAAGGTTCTTTCCATTTTACCATATTCATACGAATCATATTTATCAGACTTTCTTTGTCCTGAAATTTTTAAACGATTGTTATCGAATGTTACTTCAATATCGCCTTTGGACATCCCAGGAACATCCATAGTCAAATAATATTCTTTTTCATTTTCATTATAATAATTTGAAACATTATTCGTATTCATCAATGAAAAACGTGGATCATATGATAAGTCATTGAAAAATTGATCAATAATATTATCAAATGTATCTATTTCATTGTTTAATGGTTTCCATTTTATTAAACTCATTTTATTCTCCGTTCAATAGTTAATATTTACGGTATTATAGTTGCAAATGGAGTGCCAATTGAAAATGATATGCAAGTTTGGCATAAATTAATTTTAAGCATTGCCATTTTTTCAAATTGTAGCAAAATTGTATGAATTTTTGACATAAAAATGAATTTTAAGAAAATATTATCACAAGCAAATAGTAAAGCAGAATGGGTTGGCCTTCGTTATGTTGAAGAAAAACAAAACATTCTTTCTACTAAAAAGTTTTCTTTAGACAATGTACAGCGCAATGCTACTAGAGGAGTGATGATTGATGTGATGGTAAATGGACAATTTTCTTATTATGCCACTCCATTTCTTGATAAAAAACATATTCTTGAATGTATAGATATTGCTGTCAATAATGCTCAGCTAGCATCAAAGTTTTCTGTATTTAAATTTGATCATGACGAAGTTAGAAAAGGCTACGAAGGTACGTATAAAACAAATTTGAAGTCTCCGTTGAGTAATTTATCAGTTAACGATATTAAAGATTTAGCATTTCTCGGATCAAAAAACATGATGAATTTTGATAAAAGAATTGTTCATGCAGCTACCACTGTAGAGCTAATTGAACGTAACACTAGAATTGTAAGCACAAATGGTGCCGATATAGACCAAAAAATGGATATTGTATTGGTTGAATTATCCTCAACAGCTCAAGACAAAAATGATTCACAAACTCGTAGTAATCATGGAATGAGAGGACATTGTTTTCAAGCCGGGGCAGAATTTGTAGAAGATTATAATATTGAGTCAGAGGCAAAGCAAATTTCTCATCAAGCTATTGAGGTATTGGAGGCAGATCAATGTCCAACTGAAGTATGTGATTTGGTGTTAGCTCCTGATCAAATGATGCTACAAATCCATGAAAGCGTAGGGCATCCATTAGAGCTTGATAGAATTTTAGGAGATGAAAGAAATTTTGCAGGTTCAAGTTTTGTTAACCTTGAAGACTTTGGAACATTGCAATATGGTTCTGAACTGATGAATATTGTATTTGATCCCACTGTTGATAATCAGTTAGCATCATATAATTTTGATGACGGAGGAATGCCTGCTACAAAAGAGCATTTAATTAAAGATGGTATTTTAGTTAGAGGTTTAGGTGGTATTGAGAGTCAAATACGTTCTGGAATTGATGGTGTATCAAATCTTAGAGCATCATCTTGGAACAGGATTCCAATTGATAGAATGGCAAATATTAACCTTGAGCCTGGAGTTTCTACTAAAGAAGAAATTATTGGAAGTATTGAGCGAGGAGTTTATATGGAAAGCAATCGTTCATGGTCTATTGACGACTACAGAAATAAATTCCAATTTGGGTGTGAGTATGCAAAATTGATTGAAAATGGAGAATTAACAAAAGTTGTAAAAAATCCAAATTATAGAGGAATCACTAATCCATTTTGGAGAAGTCTTTCTATGACAGGTAACCAGGATACCTACGAAGTTTTTGGTACTCCAAATTGTGGTAAAGGTGAGCCTAATCAGGTTGAGAGAGTAGGGCATGCATCTCCGTTGTGTAAATTTGATAAAGTTCAAGTATTTGGAGGAGCATAATGAAAAAAGAAATTTTTCAAGAAATTTGCTCACAAGTTTTTAGTTCTTTAGAAAATAATGAACAATTAACTATTTATTTAGAGGGAGAGAACTCACAGTATTTTCGCTTTAATGATTCAAAGTTACGTCAAAGTGGAATTATTGAAGATTATGCAGTAACAATTTCACTTTTTTTAGGTAAAAAATCACTTCAAGCTGCAACTACTGTATCCTCAGATATTGAAAGTTCTGTAAATAATTTAAAAAATGAAATTCACGCACTAAGAGATCCATTATCTCTGATACCTGAAAATGAATTTACAAGTTTTCCTGATAGCTTCGAATCCGTAGAAATGATTAAGTCAGGACAATTACCAGACAGAAATGAAATATTGGAAGCTTTAATGGATGTTATTACAAAAGATTATTTGACTGGAGTTTGGACTTCTGGTAAGATTTTTAGAGCATGTTCAACTTCAGAGGGCACAAATCACTGGTTTGAAAAAGATTCATTTATTTTTGACTTTTCTTTAATAGATGAAAAAGAAAATATGGTAAAAGTTCTTTTTCCAGGAAGTTCTTGGGATAAAAATAAGTTTGATGCAGCATTCGAGGAAGCATCTAGTAAGCTTAAGCTCATGAATAAGCCAAAAATGGAGCTTAAACCAGGAAAATACAGAGTATGGTTTGAACCAAATGCTGTAGCAGATTTTGTTGATATGTTTAATTGGAATGGAGTAAGCGAATCTTCGTTTAGAAACGGATCAAGTTGTTTATTAAAAATGAGAAATTCGGAGCAAAAATTATCACCTTTATTTTCTTTGAATGAATCTTTCTCTTCAAGGGCAACAGCTCCTTTTAACTCCAGAGGAGAAGTTTCAAAGGATGTAAATATTATTAATAAAGGTAAACTTAATAGTACCTTAATTAACTCTAAAACTGCTTTAGAGTACGGAATATCATCTAACTTTGCAGAAGAAGCTAATTCATGGGGCATGGGAGAATACATGAGATCACCTTTTATGGAGCCAGGAGACATTGATAAAGATGGCCGTTTGCAAAAATTAGGAACAGGTATTTTTATATCAAATATCCATTATCTTAATTGGAGTGATTCGCTAGGAGGAAGAATCACTGGCTTGACGAGATATGCGTGTTATTGGGTTGAGGGTGGTAAAATGGTTGCCCCAATAATTTAGAAGGCGTTGGAAAAGAGATTTTAGCACGACCAGTAATAGAAACTTATGACGGAAGAAATCCTGGTGAAACCACTTGTCCAGGTATACTGGTTAATGATTTTGAATTAACTCTCTAAATCTCTATATTTCGACGCTATTTTAAAATTGGCGTCGTACCCAAGTGGTTTAAGGGACCGGTTTGCAAAACCGTTATTCGTCGGTTCGAATCCGACCGACGCCTCAATGTGTTGCCCGGGTGGTGAAATTGGTAGACACAAGGGACTTAAAATCCCTCGGAGATAATACTCCGTGCCGGTTCGAGTCCGGCCCCGGGCACAAATCTTATGAATCACTTTATTTTTTTTCATGGAGTAGGCATTCGCTCTCATTTCTGGCACATAATAGTACCAAAGCTTGAAGAAAGATCTATAGAGTATTCTCTCATAGATTTAGACTTTTCTTCATTAGATAATGCATTTGAATCTTCAATAAAATCTGTCAAAGAAATTATGGAAAAGTATCCTGTCAGAAACTTTGTTCTCGTTGGACATAGTTTAGGAGGATTATTTGCAATATATGTCGCTCAACAGCTTGGAGATGTAATTCATAAGTTAATTTTTGTTAATACAGGTCTTGCACCAAAGAGAGTAGCTATGAAAGCGATGCAGCAGATGCAAATCAATCGGTTGACAAGATCGCTTTATTTTACTGATGACACACCTGAACATATAAAAATGGAATTGTCAAAACATAAAGTGCGTGAAAGTCGTGTATTTCTAATGGAGCATTTCAATTCAAAAAGTATATGGAATTCACATTTAGAGCGTATACATTTTAGTGGTCCTGATAATGTTCTTTCAGTATTTGGAAGTAAAGATAAAACTACCCCTAAAAGAGCATTTATGTATCTTGTTAAAAAACTTAATGCATCGTATAGCATTTATCAGGGAAGTGGACATAATGATATTATCACAGCGCCTAAATACAATGATAAATTCGTTAAAGAGATAATTTTATTTGCTGATAATGTTTGATTTAGATAAATATGTTAAAGTTATACTTGAAATATAAATTTAAACACTATTATAATCATATAATCCTTGGATTGATATGTGCAATTTACTAATATTGTTATAATGAGACCTTTCCATTTAGCCTTTCCGGTTACAGATTTGAAATCTACTAAATCCTTTTATGTAGATATATTAAAATGTGAAGTTGGAAGATCATCTAATGCATGGATTGACTTCAATATGTTTGGCCATCAAGTAGTAGCTCATCTTGTCGATGAAAACAATCATCCAGCTTCAAATAGTGTTGATGGAGATGAGGTTCCTGCCTCTCATTTTGGAGTAGTATTAACCATGTCCCAATGGAAACAGTTAAAAAATCATTTACTTGAGCAAAAAATTCAGTTCATCATCGAGCCTAAAATTCGTTTTAAAGGTGAAGCAGGTGAGCAGGCTACAATGTTTTTTAAAGACCCTTCTGGAAATGCGCTTGAATTTAAGGCATTTAATGACGATAATCAGATCTTTGCAAAGTAAGGAGATTAAGAGTAATGGATAAAACAGCAGTTGCGCACTGGGCGCCTGAAATTGGAGGTCAGTTTTGGTGGAATGGTGTATTCTTTATTTTAATTTTTGTTCCATTCATGCTGTTTATTGGTAAGAAATTATCTTCTAAGCAACGTGATTATATGTTGTATGGAATGGGGGCCTATCAGTTAATAAAAGTATTTGCTGTTCAAATGTCTCATATATTGTCAGATAATTATATTTTAGCGACTCATCTTCCTCTGCAATTATGTGGAATATCAGGAATTCTTGCTGGAGTTGTAGTTTTTTATAGAAAGCAAATACTTTTTGAATTTTTATACTATTTTGGTATTGTAGGATTTATTCATTCGATTTTAACTCCAGAATTTACCGGAGGAACATCTCCCTGGAACATTTTTGATTATTATGTTGGGCACTCTATGTTGCTAATTGTTCCAGCTTGGCTTATGATGTATTATGAGCAAAGATTAAGACATAATGCCTGGTGGACAAGCTTTATTTATTTACAACTTCTTGTAGTGTTAGTTTCGCAGGCCAATTCAATTATAGGTAATGGTGCTAATTATATGTATTTAGCTAAGGCTCCAATAGCCGATAATCCATTAGTTTTACAAGACCCTTATCACATAATTGGTTTTGAAATTTTTGCAATTATTCATTTTTATGTTCTTGACCTTATAGCAAGGCGGATTTTCGATAAATGACATTACTCTTAGCATACTTCTTCTTGGCATTATTTTTATCTTTTTTATGCTCGCTACTTGAGGCGGTTTTGCTTTCTACGCCTGCGTCATATTCATCTATTCTGTCCAAACAAAATGCTTCTCAAGGAGATCGCTTAGAACGTTTTAAAGAAAACATTAATCGTCCTCTTGCAGCAATTTTAACACTAAACACATTTGCTCACACATTAGGTGCTGCCGGAGTTGGAGCACAAACTTTAGAGTTGTATGGAGAGAGCTCTGTTGCAATTGCCTCAGGAATTTTGACTTTATTGATATTAGTGTTTTCTGAAATTATCCCAAAAACCATTGGGAGTGTTTATTGGAGAGGATTGATTGGTAATACAACGTTGATCATTGAAGTATTAATATTTTTTACATATCCACTAGTATTGTTAGCAGAATATATATCCAACTTTGGCGAAGATGAAGCTACTGTAACCAGAGAGGAAGTGATTGCAATGGCAGAAATGGGTGAAGATGAGGGTGTTCTTGAAGAGCAAGAAACTGATATTATTGAAAACACTTTAAAACTTAAAGACGTGAAGGTAAAAGATATCATGACCCCTCGATCTGTAATATTTGCGGTAAATAGCGATTTTACGGTTGGTCAAGTGCTTGAAGAGCATGAAACATTGGATTTCACCAGAATTCCCATTTTTGAAGGTAATTTGGACGCTATAAAGGGTATGGTTAATCGATATGAAATCATCAAACGAAAGGCAGAAGATCAATTTAGTACAAGAATGCATGAGATTTCGCAAGAAGTCCCATTTGTTAATGAAAACGATCCAATAGATAAAGTTTTAACCGGATTAATTACCTTAGAGGATGCAATTGAAACCATTCTTGGGCAGGAAATTGTTGATGAGCATGATTCAGTAGTTGATATGAGAGATTTAGCTGAATCAAAAGAGCAAGAATAAATAATTAATTAAATATTTGAGTTTTTAAAATCCTACATTAACTTCACCATCAGTTATGGCAAAAAAACAAACATTTACATCAAAGCTAAGTAAGCAAGGCAGCAACTTTAAATATGTAAAACATATTAAATCTGTCAAGTCTGAAGATACTGGTCATATCAAGTTTTTAGAAAATATGGTAAGATTAGAAGAAAACGAAAATCTTGATCAGGCTTTGAAAAGAATGGAAGAAGAATCCAAACAAGTTCTATCGTTTGGAGAAGTTCTTGAAGAGGCGTCTACGGAAGAACAGCCTACAGAAGAAGTTCCTGCAACTGAAGACGAATCAGCTGAACAAGCTGAAGAATCCTCCGATAAATAATTTTTGGAGAGGTGGCCGAGTGGCTTAAGGCGCACGCTTGGAAAGCGTGTAGAACGCAAGTTCACGCAGGTTCGAATCCTGTCCTCTCCGCAAAAAAAATACAAAAATGAACAATTATAATTTTTCAATAAAATATCGAGAAGAATTCAATGTATCTTCGCAAAGAATATGGGATATCATATCTGAACCATCTAATCTTAACCATTACCATCCTTTTTGCAAAAACAATGACATTATTGCATGGGATAGTGAAAATCATCATGACAGACTTGAGTATTTAAATGGAGTTATTATTGAGAGAAAATTTACTTCTTGGCATGAAAATAATGGATATGATCTTTTTATTGGAAGAAAAAATGGAAGACAGTCTCATGTCTCTTGGAGAATAGAAGACATATCTGAAAATAAGTCAGCTTTAACAATAGAAGTTCATCCTTGGATGATAAATCAAGGTAGTAGAGTATTGCAGTTTATACCTTTTCAGTTGTTTGTTAAACCTCAACTGAAATTATATCTTCAATCTGTTTTACAAGGTTTAAAATGGTATACTGAGCATGACAAACCGACACCTAGAAATCATTTTGGAAAACTAGCTTGGTTTTCATGACCGTTAAAGTCCTTATCCATTATTCATTCCATTTTATTGTCCCTTTGTTTTTTGCAAAAATATTTTTTAAAGATAATTGGAAAGAGGCATTTGTTGTTATGCTTCTTACAATGTTAATTGATTTAGATCATTTAGTTGCATCTCCTATTTTTGATGCTAATAGATGTAGTATTGGCTATCATCCACTTCATACCGTTTATGCCTCAATATTTTATTTGGCACTGTTATTTAGTCCGTCTTGGAAGCTAAAAGCAGTATCTATCGGATGTTTATGGCATCTTTCTACTGACTATATTGATTGTTTGTTGTAATATTTTATAATGAATTCCATTAAAAAAATCAAAACAATAGGTAATCTAGAATTTTTTACCGTCTCTGTAGATTCAAAAAAAGAAATACCTTTTATAGATACCATGGTGTCTGCAGGGTTTCCTTCGCCAGCAGACGATTATTTAGATTTACCAATTGATTTAAACGAATATTTAGTAGAAAACAGCGCTGCAACATTTTATATCAGAGTTTCTGGTAATTCTATGCAAGACGAAGGAATTGATGATGGAGACCTGCTGGTAGTTGATCGATCAAAAAATCCTAAGAATAATGATATTGTCATTGGTGTATTGAACGGTGAATTCAC
>LUMI01001126.1_pt1 | contig 14317 bp, 13 predicted proteins | sample 729681 | NCBI WGS metagenome assembly LUMI01 (sample SAMN03860267, study PRJNA289734) | marine metagenome | biome: seawater column; feature: ocean; material: water; isolation source: Red Sea water column Station 34 - depth 10m | place: Saudi Arabia: Red Sea | collected 2011-10-15 | depth 10 m
ATCTACGTTTGCCTCTTCATTATAATTATATGCTAAGCTATTAGTACAGCCCTCAACTACAGGTATACAATCGCCACTATCTGTATTAGCTTCTTCGTTATAATTAAAGGCTTCTTCTTCCATACAGCCTTCTACAACTGGTATGCAGTAATCACCACAATAAGGCATAGCACTATACACCGTCCAAAATGGTGGTTGAAAAGGTTGCAAAGCTCCTTGTCCATTATTAGCAAAAGGATTAGTACCACCTTGCATTAAGTATACACCTTCTGCATTTTCTAAATAAAAAGAGTTATGCATTGTTTGAAACTCTACTTCTTCTTGAGGCTGTTGTTGTTGCCCAACTTCAAAGTAGTACACATCAATCGGTCTATTTGTTTTAAGCTGTACATCAAACTCTTGTATATAAGAGCCAGGACCCATAGTGTATATACCAACCAAACTATCTCCTTGAAATAATGCTAAGTGTGATTCACCCCACCCATCTGCGGCATCATCTTCTATTACTAGTTTATAATCGCATACAGGAATTATTTCATTTAATGTAGCCTCTGGGTCAAAATTAAAAGATGTCCAGTTAATACAGCCTAAAACATGTGGTGTTTCACAACTACCATCATCTTGTGTAGCTGACGGACTAAACTCAAAGTAAGTATTATCAGTACAACCATAAACCTCAGGTATATCGCAGTACTCTAGCTGTATAACTCCTGAATATGCAGCACTTCCAAAATTAGGTTCAGGTAACTCCCATATAACGTCAGGGCTACCACAAGGCTCTAAGTCACCCATAATAACAAAGTTACCATCAGTGCCACCCCATTGAGAACCAGCAACTCCATCACCATACGTATCACTTATTATAAGTTCTACACCTGATTCAGGTATACATATTTGATAAGGTATCATAGAGTTTGCTTGGTCAAAAGAATACTCACCAGCCATTACACTTTCTACTGGCTCACCTGTAGATATATCTGTAAGTATCCAGCCTGTTTCACCTGGGTATTGGTCTAGCGTAACCTCTAATAACATTTTGACTTCGCCATCACTACAAGATACATTAGCACATCCACCGTTATCTACTTCAGCAAGTGGGTTGTAGTTTATTGCTTCAGGGTCTGTACATCCTTGTATAATAGAGTTGTCTATAGGAGGTTCACAATCGCCTTCATCAAAATTGAATTCAGGACAATCAAAATATATAGGAACACCGCCAAAAGTATAAGAGCCATCGTCACAAAATCCATCACCAATCCAGTTTGCTACTTCTGTAACATTAGTTCCTAAACAATCGTATATACTATCTTGACCTTTTACTGTATACGTAAACAGGACAAGTAAAACTAAAAACTTTCTTAACACTTCCATCTTCTTCTTGCTTGTCTAATTCTTGAATTAGGATTGTTTCTAGTTTTTGCGCTACTTCTTTTTAGTTGACCTAAAGACCTAGCGCAATATGATTTACGTCTTTTAGCTGCTTTACTACCAGGCTTTACTTTACCTGTTACAGCCGTTTTAAGCTTACTTCCAGGGTTTTTGCGTCTATATGCAGCAACTCCTTTTTTAGTCATTCCTGCGCCAGATTTTGTGGGTCTGTAATTAGCACCCTTACCCTTAGTAGTTCTTCTAATTGGATTTTCTTTTTTTCTTGGCATTTGTTTTTCTTTTACGTATTGCACTTGTTCTTCTACCCATGCCCACTCGCTTTTTTTCAGCTACAACAGAAGCTTTGCGTTTACCTACACCTTTCCATGTTACAGGAGTTTCTTTGCTAATTCGTTTTGTTGGTCTGCATTTTTTAGTGCGTTTGTTTTTAGACGAACCACAAGGATTACCTTTTTCGTCTTTCCATTTTTCTTTAAACCAACGTTTTAAGTTAGCACCAGCTTTTGTTTTTCTAACAGCCATTAGTCGTATTGTTTACTAAATCTATCCATATTGCAACAACATGTACCTTTCTTTTTAGACATAGGTCCACCATGTTTTTTTATATTACCTCTACGTTTTCTACATTTAGCTATATAACCTGATGCGTAAGCACTAGGAAACACTCTATATTTAGCTTTAGCTTTTCTATAACAAGCATCTTTAGGCATAATCTAATAATTTATATTGTTATATATGTTTTAATTTTATTTTGCAAATTTTTCTACGCCAGAAATGCCAAAACATCCTAGCACAACCCAAACAAATGAGTCATAAACAAATTCATTGATGATTAAGTCCTGACCAAACCATCCTGTTGCTAGGTCTGCCACCATTATCATACACATTATAGCAAAAGCTATAAAACCTACAATGGCTTTTTCGTTCCAAGCATTATCATTTTTAAATATTTCCATTATTCTGTTACTTTAATTTTTCCAACTAAATATGTTTCTATATTTCTAAATACTACTGAGTCAAAAAATCCACTAAAAGTACTAGCACGTCGAAGTTGGTAACATCGTCTTAAAGTATATTTGTAATTACCTGATTGCAATTTAAAATCACTATTTTTAAAAACAATTGATTGCGTAATACCATCTTGACTAGTAATATTACCTTTAGCTATATAACCTTCAAAATTTGCATTAAATATTGAATTCAATTGGTCATCAACTGTTGTTGTTATACTTTCTACTCCTAGGTCAATAGCAATAACACTTTCTGTTCCATAATTATTTCTAGCTTCACCATTATTTCTACCTGCATAACCTGCAACAACTTTTGCAACAGCATTTGCGTATCTTTTAGCTATTATTGATAATTTTGTTTCTGTACCACCAGAATCTTCTATTAGAAGTTCAGCTATATTTAAAGGTTCACTACATGCAATTAATACAGGCTTATTACCCATGTCAGTTATTGTAAATAATAAAACATTTCTGCCTGGTTTTTTTAAATCAAACTCATTTAAAGTATCTTGAAAAAACTCTGATACTGTAAAACCATTTGGCAAAAGTGTGTCAGGATTGTTACTTAAATTAGGAAATCTATCAACATAATCATTAACTATTTTAGTAACCTCTTCTTCTATAGATAAAATATTATCAAAATTTACAGGCGTACCATCTTCACTAGTTATTGTTAACGATAAATTAAAATCATCACCTCTTTTAGCAATAATATTAATATTTTGTGCTTTATCTATATTTATTTTTGTCATTTTAATCTTTCTTTACATCAAGTGTACCAAAAATAAGTGTTGTAACACTTTCGTATATAGCTTCTTCAACTATTGGTTCATTGGTTTCGTTATCTGTTGGGCAATATAATCCTGCTAATATTTTAATATCATATTTATATTTTCCTACTGGCAAATCAAAACCTACTGAATCTAAGGTAAGTCGAAATGCACTAACTGTAGAATCATAAAAAAAAGGAGGACTATAACTTACAAGAGAACCATCCATATTAAAATTAGGATTTTGTGAAAACCAAATTTTATCTGCAGTTTCTTTTGTGCGCACACTATAAGCTGCATTAGCGCCACCTATTATAGAATTAAATTGTTGAGTACGTCTTGGATGATATTTATCAGAAAATGCTGTAGCATTAATTTCTCTAGAATTTATAATTTTTTGAATAGCAAAAGCTCTTTTTTCATAATCATCTGCTTGAAATGTAGCTGCACCTGCTTCATTAAAACCTGAAACTAAATCAGTCATGTCTGAATGAACTCTCTGTTCACCAGACATAATTTTAATAGGTTCTTTTTTTAAATCTCTAATAGTAAATAAATGAACCGTATCAAGAGGAACTTCTAAAGGACCCCCATTTTCATTTGTTGCTCCGATAAGCAAAAATAAATCGTCTCCTTCTCTGCAAGTTATATCAACTTTTTGTGATAAATCTAAATTAATTGTGCTCATGTCTATGGATTGCTATCGTGCTCTGCACTTGTTGTTCCTAAAAATGTATTCCAATCATATTCTACTACTGTAGTAACATACCAAAATGTATTGCTACTTATATCAGCATCATTTTGAATAGATAAAGATAATAAATCTCCAGAATCAAAATGTTTGGCGTTGTCAAATGCAAAATGGAATACGTGATAATCATCCGCACTATCTATAGCTAATGTTTCTGTTTCTTCTTCTGTCCAACTAGCAGATGCAAAAGAATTTATATTTGGAGCTATAGTATTTATACCTATAGTCATGTTTGCAGAACCTGTAACACTTGCTGTTCTCACAGTTACTGAAACAACTCTACCGTCGCAAGGAACTACCATTGCAGCTTCTTCTTGATAAACTGTAGTTTGTTCATTTATGTCCTTCCAAGGTATGTAATGTTTAGTTGTTCCTAAATCATCAACAAAACTTTGTGAATAAATTTCTCTTTGCTTGCCTGTTATTATACCTGTGACATTTAAATCTCCTCCAAAATATGAGCCACCTGCAGCAACATAAAAAGCATAAGCATTAGTAATACTTTGATTTGTACTTGCTACTGGTGCTCCTTTTATATAAACTGTATTAGCAGTAGTAGTTGTTACAGAAGAATTTGTAGCCATTAATCTAGGATTTTCAACTACAACATGATTAAAAAAACTAGTTGTACCTGAAGCAGCAGTGTTAGTGTCTGTTATATCTTGAGCATCAACATGTAATGTTACACCATCACCACTTGGTGTTACATTTTTGTTAGTATCTAATGTTACTTTTCTACCAAAACTTTTTGCCCCACTGATTGATTGAGTATCTGCTAAAGTTACTATTGTAGAAGTATCAAGACTTTTAATACCAGATAAATCTGTAAGCTCTGAATCCATTAATGCTCCAGCAGCGGTGACATTAGCAGTGTCTGTTACATCAGCATCTTCTTCTATTTCTTCAAGCTTATTAAAGACCATAGCGCCTACAATATCTTGAACTTCTTCAGCTGTAAGCTGAGTATTAGTATCAGCAGTCATATCATCTACTACAAGGTCAATAGTTCCATCGTCATCTTGATATGTTGCACTAATTCTAGTTTCAGTATTAGATGTAAACATAGCTGCCACTATGTCTTGAACTTGTTCTGTTGTTAAAACAGTATCTGTATCTGTTACAGTATTAGTAAAAGTAATTTTATCACCACTTCTAGCAATAGAAAGTCCAGTACCTGCTTCTAAAACTATATCGTCATTTGCTCCGTTACTATCTGTTAGTCTTATTTTTTCTTCATCAGAATTGTCTCCATCTACACAAGATACAGTATAAGTTGTGTTAGTATCTGTAGGTATTGTAGGTTTATTTTGTATAAAAGAATCAGCATTAGAGTCTGTTTCGTTCCAATTAGCTTGCACATTTACTTCTGCACCCGCTTGTATACCAGCTAATTTTGTAGAATCAGCATCAGGGTAAGAATTTTTAGCAGTGTTTGCAACTATAGCACTAGCTTGACTTGGCGTAATACTTACTTTAGAAGTGTTAGCAGATATGGCATCAGCTTGCTCTGTTGTTATTCCAACCTTAGATGTATTTACAGTTATAGCATTTGCTTGCTCAGTTGTTATACCTACTTTAGCTGTGTTAGCGTTTATAGCAGCTTGTTGTTCTGCAGTTATTGTACCTGCTGGTCCCGCTGGTCCGACAGAACCTCTTTGACCTACAGAAACAAAGTTTATTTTTGGTTGGCTATTAATGTTTCCATCAATTATTGTTGGAACATTAGCTTGTACTTTAACTTCAGGAGTGTCTAGCTTTAACGATATTTTTAAATTTTCTGCCATTATGTTGGATTTCCTAAATATAAGTTTTCAAATTCTAAAAGTTCACCTGCCTTCCATTCTACAGAATTAACTTCTGTAGCTTTTGGAAATACAGGATTAGAAGCATTGGCTGGATTAATACTTGATGTAATATTTCCATTATATTTTTTATCAACATTTATAAAAGTATATTTTCTACCAACACCATCAGTTGTAATGACGATATTTATATCTTTTGCAATAATGCTTTGTGTTGTTGGATTACCTACATTTAAAAAAATATTTGAATCTATTCTAGGTATATCTAATGCTGATAAACTTATTGAATTTGATATTATTTGATTAGCAGCATTAGTTGCATTAATTACATATTTAATTTGTCTACTTTGAAGAGCTAACAGTTTTGCATTAAAAATAGCCTGAAAGTCTGCCCTATTATATATTGCTGCAGACTCACCGCTATATGCGTCATCATTAGCCATTAGCGCATCGAATGTAGCTTGTTGCCCTCTATTTCCATAAAAAACTTTAATTTCTCCTGCTCCTGGAAAAGTAGAATCATCTGCTATAATATCATTAACTGATGAAACTTCAAGTGCAGTTATTAAACTATGTTTTGGTATTTGTAATATTGCTGTATTTAAATTATCAGGACTAATAGATACTAAAACTTTATTAGAAATACTAACAGGTGCAGCAATTCGTGGTGGCGGTACGTGTTGAGGAAAGGCTGCATCATTAATACCAGACATGTCATCTCTTTCTCTAAACAACACAGTAAAGTTTTGTTTTGCATCAACTATATATCCTTGACCTGGTTTAAAATAAAACAAAGAATTAGTACTGTTTTGGTTTGGTTGAAAAATATTACCAAAAGAATCTACTATACTATTTATTTTGTCTAAATTACCTTCAAGAACAAGCTCAATCGGTCTTTGTCTTTCTATACACCAAGGAAACCAATTTTCGCCTGATGAAGAAAATTGATAATCAAAACCTGACTCTACACTTCCATCACTATTTGTATGAGTTATTTTTTCACCATTTTGTAATCTTAATTGTACATCACGAGCACCTCTACTTCTAATTATTTTATACACCGCTTCATCTGTAAGACTGTTTAATGTACTAGTTAATGAAGAATTGCTATAATAAATATTACCATTAAAATCTGAAACTGAAATTAAATCAGGTATACGGTTAAAAATTCTAGCCGCAGTTCCATTTTCTATAGTAGACCATTTTAAAAAAGTAGAAACATAAAATATCTGTCCTGATATTGTTATTCTGTGGTCAAATAATTCTACTGAAGCAACTTGTTCTTCTAGAAGAACTAAATTTTGACTATCTAAAATAGTACCATCTACATCTGTTACTGTAATGCTACCAGACATTATCCTAAACGTATAAATTCATTATTATATGAAGAGCCATGCACTTTTAATATGTAATTAGGACTTGAAGTATTTACACCATCTATTACCTGAACTCTTTGTTCTCTACATTCACCAACTATTTGTAAAATAAAAAAATCAAAACCAAGATTATTTATTGTTTGATAGTCAATACGTAATTCACATTCAAAAACTCCTGTAACTGTTATTTCTGATAAAGGTTCAAATGTAACTGAAAAATTAAAAAAGTCATCATCAATTAAATCAAATGATTTTTCAATATGAAAATCTGTATGACTATAATTGTCTGGATACATTTGACTATATTCTAAATTAAAACTATTAGTAAGATTTAAATTTGAAACATTGTCGTAATCACAATAAATATCTTTTATTTTAAAAACATGTCTTTGCCAGCTATTTGTTTCATTAACAACAAAAACTTTATTTATCCTAATACCACCTACCCTTGAGGTGCTGATTCTCAAGGGTAGTTTTACTATCTGATAACCATCAGGATTAGTTGCTAATATCGACTGTGACATATTAATCTATGATACTAATCCAGTAATTGAAATTGTATTTCCTGAAAGAATACTAGTACCGTCTACATCTTGCATTTCAATTACACCTGCAGCATCAAGAGTTATTAATATTGGAATGTGTGCGACATAAACTTCTTTGTCTTTAAAAGGTCTTTCAATTACATCATTGCCATTATAATAATGTTTTGTTCTACCTGTATCTCTTACATATTCTATTTTTAAATACTTGTAATAAGAACCACTAATACCAGCACCAGTTGAAACTTCAAATCGACACCCTATAATGTTTTCAAAATTTGAATTATTTACATCATCCACTACTCTACAATCAATAGCATTTACTAAACCAGAAGGAGTGTTTTCTAAGTTACTAGCACTAGAAAAAAGTGAACCTTCAATTTTATTTGCATAAGCACCACCTAAATTACATACTTGCCAATTTACATTTGTTGCAGCTTCAGGTTGTGCTTCATATACTAATCCATTACTGTCTTTATATCGTACCCATGTTGCGTCAACAAATTCAGCACTAGCCCAATATAAGTCTTCATCACCAGCATTTATTAAACATAGTGTAAATTCTTTAAAGTAGACTCCTCCACTAACTTGAGTAGCTGGAAATTGATACAGCGCTAAACCTTGTGCAGGATTTAATGCAGCATAGTAACAAGATTTTGTGCCTGTAACTGAATTACCAATGTTCTTTTTAGATAAAAGTTTTGTTCCATCTGTCTTGGTGACACCAGGTTCAACCACATTTTTAGAACCTCTTTTTTCTACTATAATATCACATGTTGCTAAATTACTTTGTATACCACTTGTATCACCAGTTACTATTGTTTCTTGACCTTGAGTTGCTGTACCTGTAATTTCTGTAACAGCTGGAAATTGACTTGTACCCGATACAACTCTAACTTTTTCACCAATTTTAGCTCTATTTAAAGGTTGATTTTTAATTTCATACTTCAAATTAATACCAGCATCAACTTCTGTAAAGTTTTCATGTGGCTTTAAGAATGTTAATTTTTTATTAGTAGAATCACCAGTAGCTACACCATTTGTAACAACACCATCTGTAAGTCTTTTGTGTGTTAATCTTAATCTAACTTTAGTAGCACCAGCTTGAAGAGCAGCAGAGAATGTACTTAAACTAAACTGATTACCTTCATCAGTACCCCCTACATAAGTTATTTCTGCAATGCTATATTCTTTTTCTGTTTCTGTTAAATTATCGTGTTCAACTAACATTCCAGTTTGAGTCCAGTCATCTATAAATACTAAATCTGCATTGTTTTCTATAGCTGGCAAGACATTAGTAGTTACTACGTTGCTTGTACCATCAGAATTATAACCTAAATCTTTTACTATTGTAATAGTAGTTCCAGTTATATCTGAAACAATATAAGGAGTCTCTTTAAATAAAACTGTATTAGCAGCTCTTTGAGAAGCATCAGCCCCACCTTTTTGTTCAATAAGTCTCATACCTTCTTGTAAAACACCTGCAGTACTAACAGTAATTGTTGTAGCATTTGCACTAACAGCACCGTTTACAGATAATACTTCATGTATTTCTAAATCTACTAAATTGCTACCATTACTAATTTCTGCATTGTAAGTAGAAACCATTTTAAAAGTACCTTTATTGGTGTTATCTGATGACGTATCTTTTGCCCAATCATACAATCCATCAGAAGCACCACTTCTAGATGAACTCGCAGCGCCTGTTAAAGTATTTGGTAGGACTGTTAATCTTGACCATTTAGTATCAATTGTCACATCGTATGGACTACCACCTATATGTGTGGTGTCTATTGGTCTGCCCTGATAAACAAAAGTTTGTAAATCTGGTAATGAAGGATATTGAGCAAAAGCTATAACTGCTTTTTCACTAGACACTGCATGATTTGGAGTTTTACCAAAACCATAATCTATTAACCCTGTTGGCATGCTAATACCAATTTTATATCTTTCAGCGCCAAATCCTTGAACTTGGTCATTATAATCATAAAAACCTGATGTTGTACTATTTCTATAAGCACTACTTGTTGTTCTTAATCTAACGGCATACTTTCTACTTCCAGTATCAGAAATTACTGCAGTTATTTGATTATTAGCGCCATCTGCATTATCAGGGCTACCTGCACCATAAGCTGGTAAATCTGGTATTAAACCTACTGTAGCTTGCTCTACTTCACAACCAAAATCAGCAAAACCAGCACCTTGCATTATAGTAGCTCCACCAAAAGATGTAATACCATTAAACAATGGATTGTCTACAGTTCGATGAGAGTTTAATGAAACCTCTACAGAGGTAACAGATGGGTTAACACTTACCATATCATCAAAATCTTTACCAGAAAGACCCACATAATAATTCTGTGCATTTCCAGGAAAAAAATGAGAATTATTACTTAATGTAGCAGTACAAGCATGAATAGTTGAATTACTAGAATCTGCATGGTCATGATGTATAGTGTTTGTGTCTATACTATTGGTTCCTTCAAAAAGAGTGTTAACACCAAATTGTTTTCCTTTTGAATAAGTTGAATTAGTAAGCAAACTTGCAGTCTTTGAAGACATTGACATTACAGGATATTTAACAAAACCTAAGTTTAATATTGAATTAATATTTTCAGCATTAGATTGTGCTGTAAAAGTAACATCTATATTTTTTGTTGCATCAGCCAAAGTAAAATCTGTATAACCACCTAATTCGTGTTTGTTTTCTTCTATTGTAGAAATACCAGTACCTTCCTGAGTTTGTGAAAAACTTATAGTATGTATATTTTCATCTTGATTTAATTCCAGTCTATCTAAATCAATAGGGTTTTTTAAATTATTTATTACATTAGCACCGTCACCTTCGACATGACTAATTGTAAGTTTTTTGTTTGTACCTATAGCAGACGTATCTTTCCAATTTACTGATTCTTCAGAAGAACCAAAAGCATTTCTCGTAAGAGCAAGAAAATCTTGAGCCCCTGCATCCCCTTCTGAATATAAAGTAGCATTGTCAAAATGTCCAAAATTTGATGTGTTAGACGGAGCAGCAGCGCCTTCTGCAAATCCATAATCTACAGCAGTCATACCAGTTCCTATATTTATAGCTGAATTAGTTTGAAAAGCATGCATTCTAGATATGAGAGTACCACCAGATGCTGTAGCATTTCCAGTAACTTTTAAGGTACTACCTACAAATACTTGACACTGCATTAGGTTTTGAGCACTAATTGTAATAGGTACTACAATATGTATCTATAGCTACTCTCACTGGAAATGCAGCATAACTATTATTAGGAATACCTCCATTTTCAGCACTACATAATTGTGTTGCTGTATATAATGGCATTTGATGAACATGCGTACTAGAACCTGCTGCATCAATTTTTACTTCACCAACACCATTTGTACCACTTTCGACTTTAAATTTTACAAATTTATCTGAAGTTGTAATTGAGTTAAAAGAAGCATTAGAGTCTGTATTTACATGCGTAGCAATATCACCAGTAGCAATAGAACCTGTACCATCTTCTATACCAACAAACAAATCACTTGTACCTGTTAAAACATAATCACACTCTATTGGTCCGTTAGTATCATGAACAACAGTTGCACCGTCTGTTGACCATGCTACATCACCGTCAGTACCATCTTCATTAACTGCTACTATTTTAATTTGACTTAAAGTTAAATTTGTAGCTGAATCAGATTCACTTACAGTATTTTTAACAACAAAAAATAAATAAGCTTCTGTGTGTAAATCTGCAGTGTCAGTAAATACTGCACTAAATACACCATCTTGATTCGAATTGTTAATAGTCAAACCATTATATGTTTCTGTAATATCTATTAAATCGAATAATGAGTTTGAATTACCTGAAATTTTTGGAAATATCATTTTTTAAATTTTTAATTAAGCATTTGCGCTTTGTTGTAAAACTAGGTACGTACTATCGGACTCGAACCATATTCTTTTTTTATTTACTTTATTGGGCATACAAAAGCCGATAGACTTTACCCAGTTTCCACCTTGTGCGGGTGGACTTGTACTAATTTTATTATTGTTCAAATATAATGTTTTTCCTATTTCCCAAGATTCTAAAGAATTTTCAGAATCTTCTGTAGAAATGTTATCAAAATCAAGATAACCTTTGTGCATCAAAATTAATGTAGAACCTATATAGCTAAAAAAAACTAAAAGCATTCTATCAGCATGCGTTACACTATTTGTACTAGCTTTTGATATAATAGTATTATACGAATTTACACCATCGCTATGTTCTAAAACAACAACATCACCTTTTTTAAACAGATGCATATCTTGTTGAGTGAAGTTTCTAAAAGAATATTTTAACTCTATAAGAGATTCAGATGTACCACCAGGTAGTCCTGATTGACCAACATTATCTGCATTTAATGTAATGTTTGCTTGTTGCAATATAGGGTCAATAATAACACTCATATCTGTGTAACGTCTTCCGTTAATTTAAAAGTACCAAACAACCATGTTGTATAAACTGCTCCAACATCTAAAGCTGAATAGTTATCTTTTCTTCTTATTTGTAAATCATAAATATAATCACCTGCATCAAAACTCATATATTCATTTGGGGCTTTTATAACTATATTTTCATCTGCGCTTGAACCAGTGCTATCATATAAATATATACCAGCATATAAAGAACTTTGATTACCTGCACCAGCTATAAAAGGAGACCCACTGTCTTCTCCATAATATCTACCTGTCTGTATTGCAGTAGGTTCTATATTAGTTAAGTTATTATCTCTCCAAAAAAATGTATGCAAATTTAAAGTTTCATGTTGTGAATTCCTTTTCTTAATTGTCATTTTAGCCTGATATTTAGGTAAAACTCCAGCATTAGGAAATTGTGAATTCATAAAATTAACAGAATCAATCTGTGCTTCACTTAGATTAAATGACAATCCAGTTTCACTATCTCTAATATTAACCTCTAGCTCAAAAGAATCATTCTTTCTATGAGTTATATTCAACTCTTGCGCTACATTTGTATTTATATTTGTTGGCATTTAAAACAATTTAAGCAAATATACAAATAATTTTATTATACATTATCTTGTACTTTCAGTTCTTCTCTGTTGATTTGCACGTGTTGCACGACGTGACCTTTCACTCCTACTTTGCTCTCTTTCAAGTGCACCCCTTAAGAATCCAGGAAGCAATGCAGCAACTCTTCTTGTTGCTTTTAAATCACCTTTAGAACCATACTTAGCATCTCTCGTATAAGTACCTGTTCCACCGCCTGGTATCATATATTCAGCAGTGTGATAAACTAACATATACATATTCTCTAAAGTTTGCAGTGCAGGAACAGAAGCTAAATATTTCCAATCATCCATATTAATTAATAAAGCCATATCTCCTGCTGTTCTTTCTAAATCAAGACCTACAGCTTTTAAATTTTCATTAGTTTCATCATCATCTATTGATGCTGCTAATAACATACTAACAAGTATTAAGCCCACAGCACCTCTTCTAAACCTTTCTACAGCTTCTTTATCACCTTGTTCTAGTTTTTCTAAATTTCTAGGATTTAATAAAGTGTTAGTATTTCTAAGTGCAGCAGGTATGCTACCAGAGTATATGTTACCAAAATCATCTATGTATGATTTATATCCTGCTTTACCAAGTCTATCAACTAAATATGTAGGTAACCATCTTTTAAATTGTAAAGACATATTAGCTAAAGCATATGTTTGTATCATACGTTGGTCTAAGTCTGAATAACCTCTACCTTGTAAGTTCGATACCTTTCTAACTATAGCACCAATTCTATCAGCACTTAAAGGTTCAGCTCCTTCTTTAACTTGAAGCTCACCATTAGAATCTACGTAATAAGCATCAAACTCTTCTTGAGTAAGGTCTCCTAAAAACTGCGTTGATTGTATAAAAAATTCAGCACCTGTCATTGGGCTAAATAAAATTTTATCAAACCAAGTATCTGCACCTGCACCTTCTAATTGTTCTTGTGGTCTATATGTAAGTATACCAAATTCATCAAGCATTAGCTTTACTTTTTTTCTTGCCTGACCATCGAACTTACCACTCTTTAAATTATCGACACCAAAGAATCTTGCAATACCCAACATGTTACCTCTAGCACCTTGACCTCTATATGAATTGTACTTACCAATAATAACATTTGCAATAGCTGCTTTAATATTAAAACCTAAACCAACATACATTGTCCATTGCGTAAGAACTTTTGCTAAAGCTCTTTCTTGACTTTCAAATGGTGTTATTGTTTTTTTAGGTACACCATTAATAAAGTCTTGCAATACTACTCTTTCTAAATAACCAGCTGCATTTTTCTTTCCACTAACTTTCATTCTAAATTTAGCAGCTTGCACAAGGAATCTTTGTTTATCAAAACCTTCAAAGTTTTTACCACCTTTACCTGATTCTTCTAAGTTAAGAAACTCTCTAGCTGATAAGTCATTTACTACTGCAGAAGTTATAAGTTTACCTTTATCATCTTCAGATGATTGAAAAGATAACCTTTTATATAAACCATTATCCATTTGGTATGCTGTACCAAATTGAAACGTCATGGCTTTTATATAACTATACATGGCTTGATGTAAATTGTTACTTGCAAAGTATGCTGCTCTTCTAGAACGCTTAGCAATATATCTATTAAATTGATTTTCTTCTG
>LUMI01000516.1_pt1 | contig 14309 bp, 21 predicted proteins | sample 729681 | NCBI WGS metagenome assembly LUMI01 (sample SAMN03860267, study PRJNA289734) | marine metagenome | biome: seawater column; feature: ocean; material: water; isolation source: Red Sea water column Station 34 - depth 10m | place: Saudi Arabia: Red Sea | collected 2011-10-15 | depth 10 m
CGACAAAGACACCGAACCAGATCACATCGATGCCTGCCTGCCGGATCATCGGCTCGACGATGGCCATGGTCAGCACCACAGACGAGATGCCGTCGAGGAACATGCCGAGGATGATATAGAACACCGTCAGCGCCGCGATCAGCACGATCGGCGACAGGTCCATGCTGTCGATCCAGCCTGCCAGCGCGCGCGGCAATCCGGTGAAGCCCATCGACAGCGACAGGAACGACGCCCCCATCAGGATCAGCGCGATCATCGCCGATGTGCGTGTCGCCCCCATCAGGCTGGCGAAGAAGGTCTCGCGGGTCAGCGAGCGTTGCACCAGCGCCAGTGCCAGCGCGCCGATGACACCCACCGCGGCGGCCTCGGTCGCGGTCGCCCAGCCGAAATACATCGACCCGATGACGATGAAGACAAGCGCCATCACCGGTGCAAGGAAGCGGCTGTCCTTGATCATCTTGGCAAAGCTCATCGACGGTTCCGGCTTTGGCCGCTCGCCGGGGCGCAGATAATGCCAGCCGATGATGTAGGTCATGAAAAGCCCGGCAAGAACAAGGCCGGGAATCACGCCGGCAAGAAACAGCTTGGTGATGGATTCATTGATCGAGACGCCATAGACGATCAGCGTCAGCGAGGGCGGGATCATAAGGCCGAGGGTGGCCGCGCCGGCCAGCGTGCCGATGATCATATATTCGGGATAGCCGCGCTGTCGCAGCTCGGGGATCGACATCTTGCCAACAGTGGTCAGTGTCGCCGCCGATGATCCCGACACCGCCGCGAAGATCGTGCAGCCGGCGATATTGGTGTGGAGCAGCCCGCCGGGAAGCCATCGCATCCAAGGCGCGAGGCCGCGGAACATATCCTCGGACAATCGTGTTCGATACAGGATCTCGCCCATCCAGATGAACAGCGGCAGCGCGGTCAGGGTCCAGCTCGACGCGCCGGTCCAGATCGTAGTGATCATCGCGTCGCCTGCCGGGCGCGAGGTGAACAGCTCCATCCCGATATAGGCCACGCCGACAAGCGCAAGGCCGACCCAGACGGACCCGCCAAGAAGCGCGAACATCGCGAACAGGAATATCGCGGTGGCGTACAGCTCGCTCATTCGACGGTCTCCCCTTTGATGGCCGTCTCGTCGGTAACGAGAAGCCTGATCAGATGGTCCCACAGGGCAATGGCAAGAAGGATGGTGCCGACCGACATGGGTAGCTGCGGCACCCAGACCGGCGTATAGATCCAGGCGTCACCCGTTTTCTCCCAGATCGCCCCCCAGTTGCCCGGGGCCGTGCCGAACATCGACAGGAATGAAACAACCCATTCCGGGATCTGGTCCTGCCCCTGGGTGCGGTCATTCAGCATTTCCGACAGGAAGTTGGTCTTCACGGCATAGCGCGCGAAATATGTCGCGATAATCGCGGCGACAAGCATCGCCCCGGCATCCAGCCACATGCGTGTGAAACTGTTGAGATTGAGCAGGATAGACACGCGGATATGCGCGCCGCGGCTGAAGGCGTGCGCCAGCGCGAAGAAACTCGTCGCCGCCATCGCATAGCCGGCGAATTCGGTCGAACCCTCGAATGTAATGCCGGCCCAGCGCGCGCCCATCTGCGCTACGATCAGCAACAGGATCATCACCATGAACACAGCTGCCAGCACGCCGGAGGCCAGATAGACGGCATCCAGCACGCGCCAGATACGCCGCAGCAACGGCATGAGCCGGGCACGCTGCAGGCGCGCGATCGCGGCCAGCGCCGTCGGGATGACGAAAAGCCAGACCCATAGCGGCAGGCCGAGGAACGGGGACCAGTCAGACATAATCTATATCAGCAGAAGCATGCGGCCCCCGGCGAGACAACGCCGGGAACCGCTTTATGGTCGATCAGACTACATCGCCTTGTAGGCGTCGACGATGGCCTGGCCGTCGGCGCCGACCGAAGCGAGCCAGTCAGCCTGCATCTTCGCACCGATGGTCTGGAGCTCCTTGAGGAACGCCGGGCCGGCATCCTCGACCTTCATGCCGTTGGCCTCGAGCTGCTCGAAATACCAGTTGGCAAGCTCGGCCGACTTGGCGGCACAGGCAGCGCCTGTCTCGTCGGCAGCCTTGTGAAGCGCATCCTTGGTTGCACCGTCGAGGCCGTTGTAGACGCCCTTGTTGATGATCACATAGTTGCGCGGCAGCCATGCATTGACCTTGTAATAATGGGTCAGATGCTCCCACACCTTGCGGTCATAGCCGGTCGAACCGGAGGAGATGAAGGCCTCGGCAACGCCGGTGGCCAGAGCCTGCGAAAGCTCGGCAGCCTCGATCTGGACCGGAGTCATGCCAAGCTCGAACGGAACTTCACGCCCTGCGTATCGGCCGATGATGTAACCGGCTTCTTGAAGTAGAAGCCCTGGCCCGGCCACGGGCAGGTGTAGAGCGCGACGAGGTTCAGGCTGTCGAGCTGCGCATTGACCTTGTCCTTGGCAGCGGCCCACAGCTTGTTGTTCGCCTCGTAGGTGGTCGCCAGGAACGGCAGGTTGTCCCATCCCAGAAGCGGGGCCTCGTTGGCATGGGCCGACATGAAGCGCTCGCCGATCGGCGCTTGGCCGGTCTGCACGGCACGCTTGATCTCGCCGCCCTTGAACAGCGATCCGCCCGGATGCACGGTGATGTCGATCTTGCCGCCGGTGTAGTCACGCACCTTGTCGGCGAACACGACACCCATCTCCGAGTGGAAGTTTGTCGCGGCATAGGCCATCGGCATATCCCACTTTTCGGCATGCGCTGCGCTGGCCGACAGGACGAGGCCGGCTGCTGCGGCTGTCAGAATCATTTTTTTCATAAGTTTCTCCCTTATTGATGCGGCCCTTCACCTGACACGATGCGCGGTCCGTCTTTTTCGTTTCAGCAGTCTGCGGCTGAAAACCGTTATGCCAAGACTGCAACCTGTTTTGGGAAAGCTGTCAAGCGGATGCGCAGAATTCAGGCGGGCTTTGCCAGCTCTTCGACGATATCGCAATCGGGCAGCATTCCGAAGATCGCCGGCGGCACCTTCAGCTTGGATGTCCGGTTGCCGCCGCCAAGAATGATGTAGTCGAGATCCATCACCGTGGCCTCGACCCAGACGCGCAGTCCCGGCGGCAGTCCGATGGGCGTGACGCCGCCGATCTCCATTCCGGTGACGGCGCGTGTGTCTTCCGGCGGTGCAAAGGAGGCCTTTTTCGCGCCAAGACGCTTGCGAACGACCTTGTTCACATCCAGCCGGTGTGTCGCCGGCACCATGCAGAGCGCCATATCCTCGGGCGTGGTCTTCGAACGCACGAGGATCGCATTCACCGAATTTTTGGGCGGGACCTTGTAATGGGCGCAGAACGCCGCCGTGTCGGCGAGGCTGTCATCACACGGCCAGATTTCATAAGGCAGTCCGGAGGCTTCGAGAAAAGCCTCGATCTGCGGCAGGGTCAGTCCAGATACGTCATTCATGGTGACAATTCTGCCAAAGCGCGGAAGCACGATCCAGCCCCAAAGCAGACCACCCGACCTTTACAGCAAGCGGCGAGATGCCCATCTCCAGAGGATGGATGAAAACACACGCCAGACCACGCCGAAACAGGGCGGCAGGATCGCCCGGCAGGCCCGTGCCGCCGCCGCCACGATTGCCTTTGCCGTCGGGGTGGCGGGGGCGGGCGTGCTCGGCTCCGGAACCGGCGTGCAGGCCGGCGAGGATTTCCGCTTTCCGATGACGGCCGACCAGGCCGCCTACTGGCGGTTCGTCACCGACGGCGTGATGGGCGGGGTCTCTCGCGGCAAGCTGTCCTTCGAATCATCAGATGATGTCGATTATGCCCGGCTTACCGGCGATGTCAGCACCGCCAACAATGGCGGCTTTATCCAGCTGCGCGCCGGCATCAGCATGGCCGGGCTTCCCGCGGGCGGCGCCGGTCTGGACGGCATACGAATACTCAGCCGCGGCAATGGCGAGACCTATTTCGTGCATCTGCGCACACGCGAAAACCGGCGTCCCTGGCATTATTACGCGGCCTCCTTTACCGCCGGCGACGACTGGCGGGAAGCCACCCTGCCGTTCGACAGCTTCCGGCATTCGGCGGGCCTCAGCCCCGCTTCCCCGCGCCCGCAGGACATTGTCTCGATCGGCATCGTTGCCTATGGCCGCGACCACCGGGCCGATCTGTCGGTGGCCGCCATCACCCTCTACTGACGGCGGCCCGGATGGGGTTTCTTCGCAATGATGCCGGCGGCGTCCTGCCGCCTTTCGGTGGCGAGCGGTTTCCCTGGATCGGCGGCGATCTGCAGACGATCAGGCACTACCTGCGCCATGACGCGCCGGTTCCCGATGCCGGCGAGGAAGTGCTGATCGAACTTGCCGACGGCGACCGCCTGCTGGCCGCCTTTCATCCGGCGACAGGGACCCGGTCAAAGGGATGCGTGATCGCGGTCCACGGGCTGAACGGCTGCATGGACGCCCAGCATATCTGGTGGCTTGTTCCCGAGGTGCTGGCGGCCGGCTACAGCCTGCTGCGGGTGAATATGCGTGGGGCCGGCCCGGCCCGGCCGCTGGCTAGGAAGACCTACAACGCCTGTGCCGGCGGCGATCTCGTGAATATGGCGCTGGATTTCCCTGCGGCGGCAGCGCGGCTCGCCGGGATTGTCACCATCGGCACACCGCTCGACATGGTGGCGACATCACGGCGGTTCAGCCGCCTTCGCAACCTTGCCTATGGCCGCCATATGCTGAGCGCGCTGAAACAGCTCGCCGGCGATGCGCCGGACATCCGCGAAGACACGCTCGCGGCCGCGCAGTCCGCGCGAAGCATTACGGAATTCGACGAGCTGGTCACCGCGCCGATGGCGGGCTATGGCGGCGCTGACGAATATTACCGGGCTGCCAGCGTTGATCGGCGGCTGCAACAAATAACCGTGCCGGTGCTCGTGCTGCAGGGCTCCAACGATCCTTGGGTGCCGGTGCCGCCCTGCCTGTCGCAGCCTGTCCCAAGGGATCCGCTGACCGGCATCTCGGTCGTGGTGACGCGCGGCGGTGGCCATGTCGGTTTCCATGACAGCCGGCTCAACTGGCATATCCGCGCGACGCTGGCCTGGTGCGACGCGGTGGCCGAAGCGGACTAGGCCGGGATCGGGGGCGCACCCTCGGACTGCCAGGCGCGGGTGCCGGCGAGGTTCTTCCAGCCAAAGGCGCGTTCCGACGGGCCGTGCGCCCGAAGATATTCCAGCCGTTCCATCGCCTCGGCAAAATCGGGGGTCGTGCCAGCAGGTATCCACCAAATCGCCAAAAAGGCCCTGTCCGGCGGAACGAACCATTTGTGGCGGTTGTTCATGAACCGGCGGTGCACCGTGTTCCACGCGAAGAATTCCAGCGCATCCGCCGTTTCCCACACGGACAGGGTGTAGGTCTCGCGCGGGTCGGCCAGAATGGCCTTGGCCGCGGCATCAGCCACCGGATCGTCCTGCCGCCAGACAAAGCCGGGCGACCGTTCGGCAATGCCGTTCACCTTGTTCAGCGCAGCCATGAATTCGGCCATCGCAGGCTGGTCGAGGTCATCAACCGCGCGCGCCAGGTTCACCTGCGCCAGATGATGTCCCGCCGGCTGCGGAAAAACCTGCCTTTGGGGTCGAGGTGTTTGTGGCTTTTGTCTTTGCGGCTGGCCGTCCGGCATCGATGATTGTCCTGACCGGTGAATGACTGCATCCTGAAAATCTTATCAGACAGCCGTCAGAAACGCATGACCCAAAACTTTACAATCAGGCAGGCACGTCCGGAGGATGATGCGGCTCGCGCCACGCTGCTGGCCCCGACCTATGGAGCCGATGCGGCCGGGCTCGCCGCCGAGGCGGCCGATATCCGCCGCCGCTTTTGGGATTTTGGCGATCTTGCGCCCGGGATCGTCCGGCTGGTGGCGGAAGATGCGAATGGCGCAATCCTCGGCGCGCTGGAGGCGACCGTGAGGCTCTACGCCAATGGCTGCGAGAGCGTCGGCGTGATGTTTCTCGAAGGCATCGCGGTCGCACCGTCATGTCGCGAGACAGGCATTGCCGCTGCGCTGCTCGCGCAGCTCGAGGATATCGCCAGAGAGGCCGGCATCACTGAAATCGCCTCCGATTCACGGATTGATGATGCGGTCGGGGCCGACTTTCATCTGGCCAACGGATTTAGCGAGGCCGAGCGTGTCACCTGCTTTGTCAGAAAGATCGACGGCTAGCTGTCGCTGCCGGCTTCCGGCTCGTTGATGTGGGCGCGCACGCCGCGAATGGCGAGCCAGACGAGGAACGCGATCACCGGCACGGCGCCGGCCTTGACCAGATTGATATCCCATCCCCAGGCCGCCAGCGGCAGCGGTTTTGCCAGATAGCCGACAAGGCCGACACCATAATAGGTCACCGCCGCGATCGACAGCCGTTCCACTGTCTGCTGCAGGCGCAGCTGCTGGCGGGCACGGGCGTTCATCGACTGCAGCAGGTCGCGGTTCTGCCGCTGGATGATCATCTCCGTCTGGGTCTGCAGCAGGTCGCCGGCGCGGGTGATCCGCTCGGACAGGCGCGACAGCCGCTCGGCAAATGCCCGGCAGCTGTCCAGCGCCGGTGTCATGCGCCGCCCGAGGAACCCGCGAACCCCCTGAAACCCTGCAAGCCGCGAGAGCTGCAGGCTGGCGATGCGGTCCATCAGAATGGCTTCATAGGCCTTGGTCGCCGCCAGCCGGTAGGATGTCTTCGCGTAGATTTCCTCAAGGTCGGCGGCCTGCGCCGAAAGTACCGACAGCAGCTGCTGGACCTGGCCATGCGATTGCCTGATCTGCGCCGCAAGGTCGGTTGTCAGGCTGCCGACGGTGCGCTCGATCCGGCCAAGGGTGGCGCCATGCTCGCGCACCGCCGCAAAGCCGAGGAGCGCCAGCATGCGATAGGTCTCGAGCTCGACGATACGCTGGACCACGCGGCCCATCCGGTTTGACGAGATCTGCTCGTTGAATATCGCGATCCTCGAAAAACCGGCATCGTCGATGTCGAAAGCGAAATGGAGCTGTGCAGCCCCGTCGCTGAACAGGTTCGAGGCGATCGCACGGCTCTGCATCATCGCGCCGATCTTTTCAGGATTGATCCCGCGCGGCGGCTTGCCGCCGATTTCCAGCCAGATGGCGTGAAAGACCGGGGCCGGTATGCCGCGCGCCCAGGCAAGCGGAAGACGGCTGTTCGCAGCATCGAACGCGTCGCCCAGAAGGCCGGTCGCCTGCTTGCGCCCCTTTTCGATGAAGCTGACAGACAGGAACTCGGTATGCTGCTCCACCCGGATGGCGAACCCGTTCAGGTCCAGTCGCAGGAATTTTGATCCTTCGGGAATGGGCTGCTGGCCGTTGGCCACCAGGAATTCATCGATATAGGCAAGGATGTCGTCGGTGCCGGTCTCGGTCAGAAAGACATAGCGGATGAAACGGCCGGCACCTTCGAAATCGTGAAAGGCGCGGGCGTGAAGCTCGTCGGAAAGGCTGCGCCTGAGGGCGTGTTCTTCCATGGGGTCGGCTCCTGCAGCTGATCACGCCGGGCGGCTGTTGCCCGGATGACAGGTTTCATCTCTCCCCCACAGCCACCGGTCAGCGCGCGAGCTGTTTCTCGATGGCGTTGATTACCTTGCTTGAATCGGGCGAGGTTGTCGAGGCGAACCATTCCACGAGATTGCCGTCCGCATCAATCACATGCTTGTAGAAGTTCCAGCGCGGCAGTTTCATTCGTCCCTGCGCCGCAACCCACTGATAGTAGGGATGCGCATCATCGCCCTTGACGTGAACCTTGTCCGTCATCGGGAACGTGATGCCGTAATTGATCTCGCAGAACTGCCTGATCTGGTCGCTGTTGTCATATTCCTGACCGCCGAAATCGTCGCTCGGCACACCAAGGACGACAAGGCCCTGCTCGCGATATTTGTCATAGAGGGACTGCAGCGCCTCATATTGCGGGGTGAAACCGCACATCGAGGCCGTATTCACAAGAAGTACCGTCTTGCCGGCGAAATCGGACAGCGGCAGCGGACCACCCTCGATGTTCTCGAAAGTGAAATCATGCGCCGTCACGGGCGCGCTCACAGCCGGATAAGCCAATATCGTCTCCATGGTGATCAAAATGCAGGCGAGACCGCCAATTCTGGCGACAAGAGCACGAAATCTGCCTATAAATCCATTGCCGGTCATCTGTCGGGTTCCCGTATTCTTTGCATGGCAGCCGCTGCCGCAGCATATGTGGGAACTGAACGGCGCGATCCAATAGGCACCGGCAAGCCATCGGGAGATTTCATATGACAGATGACCAGCAGCCGGCAGTCGAAGCAGCGACCGGAGACAATGTCATGGGCAAGGTTCTCGGCACGTTCGACGGCCTTGTCGACAATGCGACCGCCGCGGTCGGCGGCGCGGCGTCAGCCGTCAAGGATGCCGGCGCGGGCCTGGTCGAAAAGGGCGGCGAGGTCACTGGAACGCTCGGCGAGAAAGCCACCGGCGCGGCCAGCGGCGTCGGCGCCGTGATCTCGGACAATTTCGACGCGGCCGTCACCTTCGCCAAGGGACTGTTCGGCGGCTGAACACAGCGTCGGGGAACCAGCTGCGGGCCGCGCCGGCGGACATTTTGCCGCGACCTTTCGCCGAAGCGTGACTTTGATGCGCGCCGCCCCTATCGTCTTGCTATTGTTTTCAACAACGCGAAGGAGGTGATCTGATGTCTAGTGTGATTGGTTTTGACGGTGCAAAAGCGACGGGCGGACTGAAGAGCAGCCTCGTCAGGAACGCCTGACGCCGCAAGAGGCACTTGTCATATCCAACAAACGGAAAGGGAGGCCCTGCGGCCTCCCTTTTTTCGTGACTCGGTTGTTCATGGCAATTTTGTCAGGCTTCAGTTGGCCTTCTTGTAGGTCCTGATGGCGGCCGCGAGCTGCTTCTTTTCCTTGCAGCTGAGAAAACAGACCTTGTTGAGCCGGTCGAACATGTTTTCGGCACCTTCGAGATTGCCAAGCGTCAGATACAGCTCGCCCTTGTATTCAAGCGCGCCCTTGTGCTTGGGGTCGATGGCGAGGGCCTTGTCATAGGCCACCTCGGAGGCGGCATAGTCCCCCAGCTTGCGCGACGCGAAGCCTGTCAGGTTCCACGCATCGGCATTGTCCGGGTTCTTCGCGATCTCGGCCTCGAGAAAGGTCAGCGCGCCGGCGTAATCCTCGTTCTTGATCATCACCGTCGCCTTGCGCATCTCCTTGGACACAGCAGCCACCGTGTAGCCGGAACCACCAGAGCTGCCGGAATCACTGCCAGCCGCCTTGGCGGCGAAGGGAAGCATGGCGATGCCGAGGGCGATCGCCGTGGCAAGGCTGAAAACAATGATCGGAAAGGCGCGGTTGTCGGCAGCCCGCGCCCTGGTCTTCGGATGGTTGCTCATGATTCCGTCTCTCCGCCAGCTTTGATCCAGTCACCGATGCCGCCGACATTGTGGACCTTGGTATAGCCCATCTCGCTCAGCGTCTTGCCGGTCAGCGCGGCCATGCCGCCGGCGGCGCAGACCAGAACGATGTCCTTTGCCTTGTCCATCGCCTCGTTGTGAAGGGAATGCGCGTCGTCTGCGGCAAACTCGATAAAGCCGCGGGGGATGCGCAGCGCACCGGCAATGGTGCCGGTCTTGGCGATGTCACCGCTGTCGCGCACGTCAACGAATACGGCACCGCCGGCCTTGTGAATTTCAATACCCTGTTCCGGCGTGATGCGCGGGACAACCGCGTTCGCCGCTTCGAGATAGTCAGTTGCGTGTTTCATTCTGCCCTCGCCTGTTCGGTCCGCGTCCGGACCGGTTTGTCCCACCCCCTGTTGCCGTCGCCCTCCAGAGATAGGCGCTGACGGGGTGCATTCAAGCAGGATCAGCCGGCGATGGAGATGCCGTCCGTGACGGCAGCGGACGCAAGGGTCTCGAGATCCGACGGCGCAGCCTGGAACACGCAGTGCGGATGGCCGGCGGCGGCCCACACCACCGGGAACCTGAAAAGCGAGGCATCGATGAAAACCGGCAATCCGGCCGGCAATCCGACGGGAGAGACACCACCGATGGCATAGCCGGTCGCCGCCTTGACCCGGTCGGCATCCGGCCGATTGCATTTGCCGGTGCCGCCGACACATGCGGCAAGCGCCTTTACATCGCACTGCCGGTCGCCGGCGACGAGCGCGATGACAGGTGTTTCGGGATCGCCCGCCGTGAAGACCAGCGTCTTGACGATCGCGCCCGTTTCGACACCGAGCGCCGCCGCCGCCTCTTCGGCGCTTCTGGCAGTATCGTCAAGCGCGATCACACCGTGCGGATGGCCTGCCGTCTCGAGACAGGAGGCGACATGCCGGACGGACGGATGGGACAGGAAACGCTCGCTCATCGCAATCCGGGCCCTCGCGACCGTCAGGCGTAATCCGGCATGGTGACCGGCGCCTTTTTCAGGCTGTTGGCGAGAAGCTCGATATGACCGGGCGTGATCCCGCAACAGCCACCGATGATTTCGGCGCCGCTCTCGACCCATTGTTCGGCATAGCGCAGATAGGCCTCGGGGGTGATGTCCTGGCGAAGCTGGTGCACGCTGGCGTTCGAGGCCTCATATTCCTCGTCCATCAGCGGAAAGGCATTCGCATAGGCGCCGATCATCGGCCGCGCGGCGCCATGCTGCGCAGTGAAGGCTTCGAGTTCGGCCCGCGAGATACATACAGCATCATTCATCACTTCTGGCTGGCTGCAGTTGAAAAGCAGGGCGTCAAAACGCATGCCCTCGATCGACAGCAGCAATTCGGAAAGAGGCTCGCCGGACCGCAGGCGCGGCGCACCGTCGACCGGGTCACGATCCTCGAGGGTGACGGACAGCCAGAGATCGGCGGCGCAGTCGGAAAAGACGTCGAGATAGGTGGTCGCCTCGGCGACGGAGCCGAGGGTCTCGCCAACGAAAATATCGGCCACCGGCGCAAGGTAGCGCCGGAACTGAAGCATCATCCGGCGCGCGCCCTGCACCTCGAACTGTTCGGGAAGGTAACTTCCGAACATCGGAGGGACGCTGGCTGCCACCTGAACTTCGCGGGGCACCGAGTCGGCGGCGTCCCTGGCCAGCTTGGCCGCCAGCTCCAGCAACGCGCCGCCCTGATCCTCGTAACGGTCCTCGCCGATATGGAAGGGGACGATGGCATAGGTGTTGGTGGTAATGACATCCGCGCCAGCGGCGATGAACTGGTCATGCACCTCGCGCACCGTATGAGGCGCTTCCATCAGCGCCAGCGCCGACCATTCCGGCTGCCGGAAGGGTGCACCGTTCTCTGAAAGCTGCCGCCCCAGTCCACCGTCGAGAATGATCACCGGCATCTTCCTTTCACTGAAAAAACGCGCCCTGCCGAGGCGCCGGCTTGTCAAACATCAATGTAGAACGCCGGACCCGACAAGGGCAAGATGAACCCGGGCAGCGGCGGCGTCGCAAAACAGCACAGGACGGGCCCGAACGCGCCAATGTGATTTGCCCGGCCGACAATGCCCGTGCCATTCTTTCCGGCGAGGCGCAAGGAACGGAAGCCACAGGACAAGGCATCATGTATGACCCGGGGCTGGCGGCAAGGCTGGACGACATCATGTCAGGCATGCTGGAGATGGAAGTCACCCGCATGTTTGGCGGATATGGCTTTCTGATGAATGGCCATATGTGCCTTGGCGTGTGGGACGACAGGCTGGTGATCCGCATCGGAACGGATGGATGGGACGCCATATGCGACCAGCCCCATGTCGGACCGATGGACTTTACCGGAAAAGTGATGAAGGGCTGGGCAATGATTCATCCGAACGGGCTGTCCGAGGATGAGGATTTGCGGCGCTATGTCGATATGGCGATCATGTTCTGCGCGACGCTGCCGCCAAAACCGGGACGCTGACCAACGCTGTCCTGAGACGGATTACCCGAAATCGAAGCCGCACATATGGGCGATGGCGCGGACCACGTCCTGGTTGCGCACGGCAAAGGGCAGCACGGCGATGGCTATGATAAAGATCACGCCCCAAATGATCCAGACCGACATGTCGGCCGGATAACGGCTTTCGGAAACCGTGTCGGCAGCGCCAGCACCTTGCGTGTCCTTGCTGCCGGTCATCCGCTCATCCGTCATTGAATCATCAGTCATCAGGCGGTCCGCATCACGAATTCCAGCCCCGACTGCGAGCCGACATACAGCCCCGGCTTCTGCATATTCAGGGACACCAGAAGGTTGCCGCCGCCATCCAGCATCACATCGACACGGTTGCCGACGATCCGGACGATGGTGCCGGCGGCGTCCTTCCCGGTATCCGTGCAGGACAATGTGACTTTCTGGTCTAGCGCAAGCATGCCGGCCTCCATTTGGTGTGCCAGCCTATCACAGGCCGTTACTGCAGGTCGATGGCATGCGCCTTCAGGTCCTCGAGCTTGCAGACGGCGAGTGTCACGCGGTTGGTCGACTGAAGCCGGACCTTCGGCGCGTGGCCTGCCTCGCGGGCCTGTTCCCAGCGGCCGGCGCAAAGGCACCACTGGTCGCCATCCTTCAGTCCGGGGAAGCCGAACTGCGGCATCGGTGTCGACAGGTCGTTGCCGACATTCTTGCTGAATTCGAGAAATTCATCCGTCATGATCGCGCAGACGGTATGCAGGCCCTGGTCATGCGGACCGGTATGGCAGCATCCGTCGCGGAAGAACCCGGTCAGCGGATCGTGCGAACAGCTCTGCAGCGCGCCGCCAAGGACGTTCTTCTGCCCTTCCGGGCGACCCTGTGATCCATCCATGACGCTCTCCTCAACCGGCTGCCGTGTCGGTGAGATATGGGGCGTCCAGCTCTGCCATTCTAGTCTCGATGGCGGTCTCGAGCCGTTCCATAAAGTCGCGGCGCGACAGGCCGGGCTCGATCGGCGCAAGGAATTCGACATCAATGCGGCCGGGACGTTTCAGCCAGCTGTTCCGGCCCCAGACATGCCCCGAATTCAGCGCGACCGGCACCACCGGCAGGCCGGTCGCCTCATAAAGCGCAAAAACACCAATCTCGTAACGATGCTCCACGCCCGGGGCCACCCTGGTTCCCTGCGGAAAAATCAGGATCGAACGCCCGCCCGACGCGGCGGTGACGGCATCGTCCCGAAGTTTGCGCAGCGCGCGCATGCCCGCGGACCGGTCGACGGCAATGCAGCCCGCCTTGCTGAAATACCAGCCAAGAAGCGGCAGGCGCAGCAATTCGCGCTTCAGCACGAAGACAGGCGTGTGGAGAAGCAGCGCCAGAACCACCGTTTCCCATGCCGACTGATGCTTGGCGGCATAGATCACCTGGCTGCCGGCCTGAAGATCGCCTGACAGCCGGTGCGTGCCGCCGGCGACGCGCAGGGCCTGCACAGTGACCCAGCCCCACAGCCGTGCGGCGGCGCGAATGACGGGGGCAGGCAGCAGCAGGGCCGGCAACACGAGGATCGCCATGACCACGGTTGTGCCATAGAAGAGAATGTTGAAAATCAGCGAGCGGAGATACACCATGGCCGCGACAATAGGGAGTTTGGTCTCCGGTCGCAATCACGGGTCGCAACCACGGGACGCATTCAGGAACGCAGGATCATGACAGGCACCGGACAGCAGAATGATGACGGGTGGCAGCAGCGCGCCGCCATGGCCCTGTCCGCCGCCGCCGCGGCAGAGCGGCTCGTCACCTATGCCGAGCTTGCCGATGCGGCCGGGATTACCGGAAAGCACCGCATCAACAGGCTGACCGCCTGGCTGGAGGCGGAACTTGAACGCGAGGTCGGCGCCGGCGCGCGGCTGTTGAGCGCGCGTGTGATCTCGCGCGCCCGTGGCGGGATTCCGGCCCCGGGGTTTTTCCTCAAATGTGCTGAACTCGGCATCTATGACGGGCCGCCGGAAGGCCCGCAGGCGCTGGCTTTCCATTTGAACTGCCTGCGCTAGCCCGCCACCTCGATATGGAAGGTGAAGACACCGCCCTCGGCATCATTGCGCACCAGCCTGTGACCGGCCGTGTCGCAGAAATGCTCGAAATCCAGAGGCGCCGCCGGATCATCGGCAAGCACTTCGAGAACGCCGCCCTTCATCTGGCCGATCTGCCGGCGTGCCTTCAGAACGGGCAACGGGCATTTCAGGCCGGTCAGGTCCAGCGAGACGGTGATGGCGTAGCTTTCATCCATAATGACGCGACCCTAGACCGAGTTCCGGCACCATTCCAGTGGCAATTGATCGCAGCGACGCTTGCCAGCACCTGTTGCCAGCCGCTAGATAGGCGCATGAGCATATGGG
>LUMI01000479.1_pt1 | contig 14285 bp, 12 predicted proteins | sample 729681 | NCBI WGS metagenome assembly LUMI01 (sample SAMN03860267, study PRJNA289734) | marine metagenome | biome: seawater column; feature: ocean; material: water; isolation source: Red Sea water column Station 34 - depth 10m | place: Saudi Arabia: Red Sea | collected 2011-10-15 | depth 10 m
ATCTGATGTTGAAGATCTTAAGGGAGCTATTTCAATTGGTTGACCAAGTCCAATTAATAATGGACCAATCACTTTTGCTCCACCCAGAGCTTTCATAATTTTATAAGAAATTGCAGCACTATGCTGCCCTGGCATGATTAAAATATTTGCTTTACCCACGATATCTGAAAAAGGATATAAATCAGAATATTCTTGATTAAGAGCCACATCTGGTTGCATGTCACCATCAAATTTAAAATCAACATTTTTGTTTTTTAAAATTTCAACCGCATCCCTTATATGTTTTGTTCTACTTGTTAATGGTTGTCCAAAAGTAGAATGAGAAAGAAAAGCAACTTTTGGATCAAATCCAAACAGTCTTACTACCCTTGCAGATGAAATAGCTATTTCAGCAAGCTGCTCTGAAGTTGGATATTCATGAACGCTAGTATCCCCAATGAATACAGTTTTACCTTTATTTACTACCATGTTTAATCCAAACATTATTTCACCAGGTCTTGGATCAACTACTTTTTTAATTTTTTGAAGTGATTGTGCATACCTCCTTGTATTACCAGTTACCATTGCATCTGCATCACCGCATGAAACCATACAAGATCCCCAAATAACTCTATCATTTCTTATCAATCGATCACAATCCCTTTCAAGTAAACCTTCTTCTCTTTGTAATTTTTTAAATAAAAAATTTACATATTTTTCTCTTTTTTCTTTGTTTGTTGAATTTATAATTTCGATATCAAAGTCATCTCCATAACCTATTTCTTTTAATCTCTCTTTAACAACTTTTTCTTTTGCAACAATAATTGGGATTCCAAGATTGCTATTTTTAAAAGCTATAGCTGCTTTTAATGTATTTTCATCTTCACCATCTGCAAAAACTACTCTCTTTTTAGTTTTTTTTATCTGTGAATTGATACCTTGCATAATTGTCACTGATGGATCTAGTCTTTGTTTTAATAGCTCAGAATATATTTCAAAATTTTCAATATTTTTTCTTGCAACACCACTTTCCATTGCAGCTCTAGCTACAGCTACTGGAATTACGCTTATAAGTCTTGGATCAAAAGTAGATGGAATTATATACTCTTTACCATACGAAGGTGTTTCACCTCCCATTGCTGCCGCAACTTCCTCAGGAACAATTTCCCTTGCAAGTTCGGCTATTGCTTTTGCTGCAGCAGTTTTCATTTCCTCATTTATTGTTTTGGCCCTTACATCTAATGCGCCTCTAAAAATATATGGGAAGCCAATTAAATTATTTACTTGGTTTGGATAATCAGATCTTCCCGTTGCAACTATTGCATCATCTCTTACTTCTTCAATTTCCTCTGGGGTGATTTCTGGATCAGGATTTGCACAGGCAAAAATAATTGGGTTTTTTGCCATCTTTTTTACCATCTCTTTTTTAAGAGCACCCGCAGCTGATAGACCTAAAAAAACATCAGCATCTTTTATTGCATCATCTAAGGTTCTATTATTTGTCTCAATTGCATGAGCAGATTTCCATTGGTTTAAATCATCCCTTCCTCTATGGATGACACCTTTTCTATCTATCATTGTTATATTTTCTTGGGGGACACCTGTACTTTTAAATAAATTTGTACATGCCATTGCTGAAGCACCTGCACCATTAACAACTACTTTTATTTTTTTTATATCTTTTTTTGCAATGTCAACTGCATTAATAAGTGCTGCGGTAGTTATTATGGCTGTACCATGTTGATCGTCATGAAAAACTGGTATGTCTAAAATTTCTTTGAGTTTATCTTCAATTACAAAACAGTCTGGTGCCGCAATATCCTCAAGATTTATTCCACCGAAACTTTTAGAAAAATTTTTAATTGAATTGATAATTTCATTTTGTTCATTTGAATCTATTTCTAGGTCTATAGAGTCTATATCTGCAAATCTTTTAAAAAGTACCGCTTTCCCTTCCATAACTGGTTTTGACGCAATTGCACCCAAATTTCCTAATCCAAGAATTGCAGATCCATTACTTATTACAGCAACTAAATTTCCTTTGGTTGTATACTCATAAGCAAGATCTGGATTTTCAGCAATTGCTTTAACAGGTGCGGCAACACCTGGAGAATAAGCTAAAGCCAAATCTCTTTTGGTTGTCATTGGTTTTGATGAATTAATTTCAATTTTGCCAGATTTTTCATTGGTATGAAAATCTAAAGCTTCTTTATCTGAGTAATGTTCTATTTTACTTTTTTTCATTTAAGGTAATAAAATATACAATTAGAGCTAAATTAAGACTAATATGATTTATGAACATTATTAAGTCAACCGGCACATTTAGTATTTTTGTAATTCTAAGCAGAGTGCTTGGATATGTGAGAGATTTTTTTATAGCGATTTATCTTGGATCAGGTCCATTAGCAGACGCATTCTTTGTTGCCTTTAGAATTCCAAATACTTTTAGAAGACTTTTCGCAGAAGGAACTTTTAATGCTGCTTTTGTCCCTTCTTACTCACGTGAAATGGTTAAGAGTAAAAACAAAGCCAATGAATTTGCAAATATAGTATTCAATCTTTTAGTTTTTAGTCTTTTGCTTACAACAATACTAATTGAAATTTTCATGCCAAGTTTCGTGAAAATTATAGCACCCGGATTTAGTAAAGATTTGGATAAATTTGAAGTAGCAGTGACTTTAACAAGGCTTACCTTTCCATTTTTACTTTTTATAAGCTTAGCATCTTTTTTATCGGCAATATTAAATTCATATAATAGATTTGCCGCTGCAGCAGCAGCACCAATAATACTTAATGTTTTATTAATATTATGCTTGATATATGCAAATAAATTTGGAGATACACTTGTATACTATCTTGCTTATACAGTTTCGGTTGCCGGGATAATTCAATTTTTATTTTTATTAGTATTTGTTAGAAAATTTTTTCTTCCCAAACTTACTTTAAATTTTAAAATACATGAAAATGTTAAATTATTTTTCAAAAAACTTTTGCCAAGTATTTTTGCTTCTGGAGTTACACAAATAAATATTTTAGTTGGAACAATAATTGCATCGTTTCAAGCAAGTGCAGTATCATATCTGTATAATTTCAGAACTTCAAAATAAAGCCTTGGAATTAAGTTTATTTTTAAGTTTACCAGCATCATTGGCATTGATTGTAGCATCTGAAGAAATAACCTCTTCATTATTTGGTTATGGATCTTTTGGTGAAGATAGTGTTCAAAATTCAGCGAAAGCACTATTTTATTTTGCTTTAGGACTACCCGCATTTTCCCTAATCAAAATTTTTTCAAGTTTTTTGTTTGCAAGAAATGATACCTCCACTCCTTTTAAAATATCTTTATTATCAGTAATAATTAATATTTTAATAAGTGTAATTTTCTTTAAAGATTTTGGTTTTATAATTATACCAATTGCCACAACATTATCATCCTGGTTCAATGGTATTTATTTATTAGTAATTGTCTTAAATAAGAACTTCTTTAAATTCTCAAAAAATTTTCTCTTTTCAATTTTCAAAATCTTAGTTTCCAATTTATTAACAATAGGTGTTTTTTACTTTCTAATTAATCTTTTTAGCAAAAATTTAAGTTACCAAAGTAATTATAAGTTTTTATGTATTATTGGTTTAGTATTATTTACTTTTATATTATATATTTTTATCTCAATCGTTACTAAAGCTTTCAAATTATCTGATATTAAAATAAAACATTAAATTATATGGCAAAAAAAATTTTTTCTGGAGTACAACCAACTGGAAATCTTCACCTAGGAAATTATATTGGTGCAATTAAAAATTTTGTTGATCTTCAAAATGAACCAGAAAATAATTGTGTTTTTTGTGTAGTTGATCTTCATGCGATTACTTTAAAACAAGATCCTCTGGAACTTAAAAATAATATCAGGGAGACAGCGGCCACATTTATTGCAAGTGGAATAGATCCAACAAAAAGCATTATATTTAATCAATCTTTAGTACCAGCACACTCAGAAGGATCATGGATACTAAGCTGTATTGCTAGAATGGGATGGTTAAATAGAATGACCCAATTTAAAGAAAAAGCTGGCAAAGACAAAGAAAAAGCTAGCGTTGGTTTATATATTTATCCAGTGTTAATGGCAGCAGATATTCTACTTTATGATGCTACACATGTTCCCGTTGGTGATGATCAAAAACAACATTTAGAACTTTGTAGAGATATTGCACAGAAATTTAACAGATAGTTAATAAAATAAAAAAAGCAAAAACAGATCCACACCCAATTCCAGAAAATGTTAAGGATTTAGATCAGCGACCAGAAGCTGAAAATTTACTTGGAATATATTCAAGTTTAAAGAGACAAAGTATTGAAAAAACTTTAGAGGAGTTTGGGGGTAAAAATTTTTCAGAATTTAAAAATAATCTATCTGAATTACTAGTAAGCAATATAGAGCCAATATCTAAGGAGATAAAAAATTTATTAAACAATCATGATCATCTCGATAAAATTCTTTTGGATGGAGGCATAAAAGCAAACGAAATAGCTGAAAAAAAAGTAAGAGAAATTAAGAAAATTATAGGTTTTTAAGATATTTAAAATTAAATAATTGTTATTATATCTAATTCATGTTCGTGCAAACTCAAAAAACTCCTAATCCAAATTCTTTAAAATTTATACCTGGAAGAATTGTATCAAATGATGGTCCATATGAAATTTTAAATAAAGATGAAACTAAAAATACACTTATAAGAAATATTCTTTCTATAAATGGTGTTACAGGAATTTTCTTGGGTGAAGACTTTTTATCTGTAAATAAAGTAGATGGAACTAGTTGGGAAGATATTCAACACATTATTATATCTTATATTAATGAATTTTATGCCGAGGGTAATAAATGTATAATTGATAAATCAAATTCAAGTGAACCAGATGGTGATTTTGACGAGATAGAAAAAAAAATTATTCATATATTAGAAACAAAAGTAAGACCTGCAGTTGCTAAAGATGGTGGTGATATAAAATTTAAAGAATATAAAGATGGAAAAGTAAAAGTGGAGCTACAGGGAAGTTGCTCTGGATGCCCATCTTCAACTATGACGTTAAAACAAGGTGTTCAGAATTTGCTTTCACACTATATTCCTGAAGTAAAAGAAGTATTAGCTGTTTAATAAAGATTTTAATTTAATATAATTTACTCATTAAAAAAATAGAGTATGCCTAAAAAAATTAGAAACGACTCAATATTTATAAAACCTGACTCTGCTAAAATTAAAAAATTAAAGAGTAGCAATAAGAGCAAAAAAGTTTTTCAAAAGAAAGACCTAAATAGTCTCTCAAAGTTTTCTTTAGCTAGCACAATAATAATTCTATCTTTTTTTGCATTACCTATAGTAACTGATTTTTTACATGAGAACTTTCAATCCAATATTGAAGTTTCAAATATTTCAAAGAAAAACTTTGACTTAACTTTAAATAATAAAAAAATAATTAAAGAAAAAAGCGAAGTAGATGAGGAAGTAAATCTTGAAAATGTTTTTGATGATATAGATGTCTTTAGTTCTGATGAAGATAATTCGAATACTTCAAGATTAAGCGCTTCAACCATAGAACAATTATTTGAGGATACTAAATATAATTTGAAAAGCGTTAAGGAAACAAAATTAGTAAATATTGGAAATTCAATTGATCATTTGCCTAATGAAATGAAAAAAATAGAAAGTGTTAAGAAAAGAAAAAATCTTTTTATTCAAATAGTTTTACCTTTAATAATTGAGGAAAATACTAAGATTAGGCTTGATAGAAAAAAATTGTTCGCAATTTTAAATAAAAATAACAATTCCAAGACAGATAAAGAATGGTTGTTAAAAAAATTCAAACAGTATGGTGTTAATAAAAATGATTTATCAACCCTCAAAATTAGAATGGACGAAATACCAGTTTCACTAGCAATTGCTCAAGCTGCAAAAGAAACAGGATGGGGCACATCTAGATTTGCTCAAGAAGGTAATGCTTTGTTTGGACAATGGACTTGGTCTGGCGAAGGAATTAAACCAGCTGGAGCTGATAGCGATTCCAAACACAAAGTTGCAAAATTTAAAGTTTTAAAAGCATCTGTTAAAGCTTACCAAAGAAATTTAAACACTCATTCAGGATATAAAAATTTTAGGAAAGAAAGAGCAATACAAAGAGATAATCAAGGAAAATTAAACAGTTTAGAATTAGTCAAACATTTAGATAAGTATGCTGAAACTGGAGTTGAATACACAAAGATTTTAAAACAAATTATCCAGCAAAACTCACTCACTGATTTTGATGATGTAAAAATTTTACCGACTACTAAAAAATTAAAAAATCTAATTTAAATTAATTGAGAATTGGCTTCCAAACCATCTCCATCCTTCATTATCATTTAAAGAACAATTAATTCTTCCTCGTCTAAAATTGAACTTTTCTCTGAAATGAACTACTAAAGTATTTTCAATTAATTCAATATTTGAATTATTCCAAGAACCACCTTCGTCAGAAAAACAGTTGACCGCAGATAAATTTTTTTGCTCCTTAAAAAATTCTATTTCCATTTTCGGGGGGTTATTATTAATAATTAATTTGTCTTCAGGAATTATCTTTGAATACTGTAATGGTAATAACTTAATTAAAAATTCAAATCTTTTTAAATCCCCATATTTTTCGTTGATTGGAAATCTTGGAAGTTCGTAAGGATCTTTATTTAAATCAATAACACCTGAATGTTGTCCAAATGCATACTCAAATTTGGATGAAATATAATTTTTTTGCTCAAGGCTATATTCACCAAATGGATAGGAAAAAAAAATTGGATTATAATTAAATAAATCATTAAAAATTTCTATTGATCTATCAATATCATTTGTAAATTTATTAAAATCGAAAGTAACCATATATTCATGCATATGAGAATGGTTGCCCAAGTAAGCAAAACTTTCTTTTTCAACTTCTCGCAATTGATCAATATTCATATAACCTTTTTTTCCTATAAAATCTGTAGAGGTAAATAAAATAAAAGGTATTTGGTTTTCTTTTAAAAATGGCCACGCATTTTCATAAAATGACAAGAATGCATCATCAATAGTAATTAAAATTTTCTTATCAGTTTTAACTTTATTAAATTCTTCACTAAAATTTTTAGGGTCAAAAAATTCGAAATTATTTCTTTTAATTATTTCGATTTGTTTTTTGAAAACATCCATTTTTATATTTGTTGATGGGTATTTGTTTTCGTCAAACCTGTGGTACATAAGGGATAAAATACCTTGTTCATTATGATGGTATTGTTTTTCGGTTGCATAAACAACTGTTTGCAATAAAAATAAATTAATTATGATGAGTTTGGTAATAGATGCCGCAAGTGATAAAATTTTTTTTTCAATCATTAAAGAAAATCAATCTTACACTAACAGTCATTTAAACAGTAGAGAAAATTTTGATAAGATTGTCATTTTGTTAAATAATTTTTTAAATAATCAAAAAATAGAAATGAAAGATATTAAAAAAATTTATGTTAACAAAGGTCCTGGAAAATTTTCAAGTGTTAGAACTTCCTTGTCTATCGCTAAAGCAATAGCTTTAGCTAATGAAATTATTTTAGTTGGTTTTTCGTCAGATGACTTAAAAAATGAAAAAGATTATAAATATTTGATTGAATTAGATAAAAAAGATAAGTTAACTAAAGGTTTGATTAAACCCCTCTATTCGAGTTAAAATAAATGATGACCGAAACAATTGAGCATAAATGTATTGCTAAGGGAGTTAAATTAACTGATCAAAGACGTATTATAGCGAAGGTAATGAGCGAGTCCCAAGACCATCCTGATGTTGATGAATTATATAACCGTGTCTCAAAAATTGACTCAAAAATAAGTATTGCTACAGTTTATAGAACAGTAAAATTGTTTGAGGAAGCCGGCATTGTTGCAAAACATGATTTTAAAGGTGGTAAAGCAAGATATGAACAGCTTAATGAAAGTCATCATGATCATTTGATTGATATAAAAACTGGAGAAATAATTGAATTTGTTGATGATGAAATTGAAAAGCTTCAGCAAAAGGTAGCTGAAAAATATGGATACAAATTAGTTGATCATAAACTAGAACTTTACGGCATCAAAAAAAATAAATAATGGATAAAAAGGTTTTCATCAAAACTTTTGGTTGTCAGATGAATGAGTACGACTCCAATCGTATTTACGACTCTGTAAAAAATATTGGTTATACAAAATCAGAAGATCAAAACAATGTAGATTGCTATATATTAAATACCTGCCACATAAGAGATAAAGCAAAAGAGAAAGTATATCATGAAATTGGTAGGGTTAAAAAAAACTATAAAGGCAAAGATAAACCTATTGTTGTAGTAGCAGGGTGTGTCGCTCAAGCTGAAAATGAAGAAATGTTAAAAAGAGAACCTTATATCGATATAGTTATTGGCCCACAGTCATATCATAAAATAAATGATCTAATTAAAAACCAAAATAAAAATAAAAAAATAGATGAAACAGAGTTTGATACTGTTACAAAATTTAAATATTTTGATGAAATAAAAAACAAAGATAATAAAATTTCTGCATTTTTAACTATTCAAGAAGGATGTGATAAGTTTTGCCATTTTTGTGTTGTCCCGTATACAAGAGGACCAGAATATTCTAGACCATTTGATCAAATTATTAATGAGGCTGAGACACTAATAAAAAATGGTGCAAAGGAAATCACTCTTTTAGGACAAAATGTAAATGCATATTCATTTTTAAATAATGGCAAAGAGTTTAGAATTTCAGATTTAATAAATAAGCTGGATAAATATTCTGAACTTGAAAGGATAAGATACACTACCTCTCATCCTAGAGATATGACAGATGATCTAATAGATTGTTATTCAACAAGTAAAAAATTAATGCCATTTGTTCATTTGCCTATTCAAAGTGGTTCAGACAAAATTTTAAATTTAATGAATAGAAAACATAAAGTTGAAGATTATTTAAATATTTATAAAAAATTAATGAAAATTAATGATAAAATTAAATTTTCGAGTGATTTTATAATTGGTTATCCAGGTGAAAGTGATGAAGATTTTAAAGATACACTAAATCTTTTAGAAAAAATAAATTTTATTAACTCGTTTTCTTTTATTTTTAGTCCAAGGCCAGGTACAAAAGCATCAAATCTTGAAATGATTGATGGTGAAATTACAAAAGAAAGACTGATTGTTATTCAAAAAAAATTGTTTAATAATCAAATTGAACTTAACAAATCTATGGAAAATCAAGAAGTTGAAGTTTTAGTCGAAAACAAATTAGAAAATCAAAACAAATATTTTGGAAGAAATAAATACTTATCCTCAGTTATATTTGAAGGATCAGATGATTGCTTGGGAAAAATTGTCAAAGTCAAAATTAATAATTCAAATCAAAATGGTTTATTTGGAAAAATAGAAAAAAAAATGGTGGCAGCTTAATTTGACAAATATTGTTCAAAAAAGATTAAATAATGAACTTAAGTTTGTTTATTCAGATAACAATTCTTTAAGTATAATTTTTCAGGATAATAACTTGTTGTTAGGAGTTGTAGGAGAGTTTAATAACAATCTTAAAGAACTAGAAAAAATAACCAATACTAGTATTTATTCTAGGGGAAACTCTATCCTTGTCAAAAGCGATCCTGAAAAAAACAATTTAGTTAAAAATGCAGTTCAATTTTTAACTAATCAATTTATTACAAATGGAAATATTGAAAAAAAAGATATAATTTCGTCTGTAAATAAATTTATGATTGAAGAAAATAAAAATAACACAAATAAAAACATAGAATATATAATTAAAACACCAAAAAAATCCGTAATACCAAGATCAGAAAAGCAGAAAAATTATGTAAGAGCTTTAAGAGAAAGCGACATCGTAATATCTGCTGGGCCGGCTGGAACTGGTAAAACATTCCTCGCAGTAGCTGTAGCACTGACCATGCTTTTAGAGAAAAAAATTGAAAGAATTATTCTTTCAAGACCAGCTGTGGAAGCAGGTGAGAGGTTAGGTTTTTTACCTGGTGATATGAGAGAAAAAGTAGATCCATATTTAAGACCACTTTACGACTCTTTATACGATCTTTTAGATTTTGAAAAAATACAAAAAAAAATTGAAATAGGAGATATAGAAATAGCTCCACTTGCATTTATGAGAGGACGTACTCTGAAAAATTCATTTGCCATTCTTGATGAGGCACAAAATGCAACCGATACACAAATTAAAATGTTTTTAACTAGAATAGGTGAAAATTCAAAAATTGTAATCAATGGAGATCCATCTCAGATTGATCTTCCAAATAAATCTTTATCAGGATTAAATAGATCTAAGAAAATATTAGGTAATTTAAATGAAATTTCCGTTGTTGATTTTGATCATTCAGACGTTGTCAGACATCCTTTGGTATCAAAAATAGTTAAGGCTTATTCTGATAATAATAATGATTAGTGTCAATGTTCTAACAGATAATAATTTATGGAAAAAAAAAATAGTAAAGCCACAGATTTTTTTCAATAATATTTTAAAAAAATTTCCAAAAAAATATTTATTTGGTAATAAGAAAGTTAACTTTTCTTTACTTCTTTCAAAAAATTCAAATATAAAAAAACTTAATTATAAATTTAGAAAGAAAAATAAAGCTACAGATGTTCTTTCATTTCCATCTTTTACAAAAAATGAATTAAATAAAAATTTAAAAAAAAAAGAAATTTATCTTGGCGATATAATTATTAGTTACCAATATATTTTTCCAAACAAAAAAAATTTACTTTTAGAAAGTACATTTATTCATGGATTTTTACATCTTCTTGGGCATGATCATAAAAAATTAAAAGATTTTAAGGCTATGAATAAAGAAGAAATCAAAATACTAAATTCAATAAATTAAATTTTGACAAAGTCACATAAACTTAATTATCTAATTCTTTTAATTTTAGGGATTATTTCCTCTTTTAGTTTGCCTCCATACAATTATTTCATATTAAATTTTGTAAGTTATACATTTTTTTTTATTTTCGTATTTGAGGGAATTAGAATAAATCTTAGTTTCTTAAAATTATTTTTATATGGTTGGTTTTTTGGATTTGGATACTTTTTGAGTAGTTTGTATTGGATATCTATTTCACTTACCTTTGATGATAATTTTAAATTTTTAATTCCTTTGTCTGTTTCTATAATTCCAGCTTTCCTTGCCATCTTTTATGGAATTGCAATTGCAATTTTAAAATTTTTAATAAATAAAAAAAAAATATTATCTTCAATTTTTATATTCTCTTTAAGCATTGGCATCTTAGAATTTATAAGAGGCAAAATATTATCTGGTTTTCCTTGGAATCTCGTTTCTTACAGTTTTTCTGAACAAATTGAATTTATTCAAATAAATTCAGTTCTAGGCATTTATGCATTTAATTTGATTTGTCTAACATTGTTCTCAGCTCCAGCTATATTTATTTTAAGACAATCTAGGAAAGAGATATTTGTATTATTTTGCATACTATTAACAGCGGTTGTTAATTTGATTTATGGTTATTTAAATTTAGACTCCAAAAAAAATTTTAATATAAAAAAAAATATCAATATTGTTTCAGTATCAACAGATGTTTCGCTTGAAAGGTTTTATTCAAGCAAAGTTGATGAGTACTCAATAATTGAAAATTTGATTAATCTTAGTGATACTAAAAGATTTTTGGGAGAGAAAACTTTTTTTGTCTGGCCTGAAGGCGTTTTACCATCAACAAATGTTAATGATATTATGTTTTATAAGGAACTCTTTGAGCAAAATTTTGATGATAATCATTACATAGCAATAGGCCTTAATAGAGAAGAGGTAATTGATGGTAACAAATCTTTTTATAATTCACTTGCTCTAATTGATAGTAATGCAAATCTTAAAGCCTATTATGACAAAAAAAAACTTGTGCCATTTGGTGAATTTTTACCTTTAGAAAATATCCTATCTAAATTAGGTCTAAAAAGTTTAACAAATAATTACCAATCTTATTCAAAAGGTAAAAATGAAAAATCAATAAATATCAAAGATATAGATTTAAATTTTCTTGCAACAATTTGTTATGAAATAATTTATTCAGGCGAATTAAATTCAAAATCTGATTATAATTTTATAATAAACGTTTCAGAAGATGGTTGGTTTGGAAAATCTATTGGACCACATCAACATTTTGCTCATTCTATATTTAGAGCAATAGAAAATGGCAGGACAGTAATTAGATCTGCTAATAATGGTATTTCTGCAATAATTGAGCCAAATGGGACAATTAAATCAAGAATAGATCTAGTTGAAACTGGTTCAATTTTTACAAATGAAATTTATTTTAGAGATACAATCTTTTCAAACTATGGGAATAAAACATTTTTTTTATTAATTTTAATATATATTTTTTTAATTTTTTCATTTAATAAAACTAAAAATGAATAATCTTAAAAATTTCCTTTTTACAAGTGAATCTGTATCTGAAGGTCATCCAGACAAGGTTTCAGATAGAATTTCAGATATGGTAGTTGATAATTATTTATCAGCTGATCCTCATTCAAGAGTTGCTTGTGAAACTTTAACCACAACCAACAAGGTTGTTTTAGCAGGTGAAGTTAGAGGGCCAGAAATCAATAGAGATGATCTAATTTCTAAAGTAAGAGATTGTATTAAAGATATTGGATACGACCAAGATGGATTTACTTGGAAAGAAGCCACAAAAATTGAAAGTCATTTACATTCGCAATCTGCAGATATTGCAATGGGAGTTGATGCATCGGGAAATAAAGATGAAGGTGCTGGGGATCAAGGTATTATGTTTGGATATGCTTGTGATGAAACAGATGTTTTAATGCCTGCTCCTATACATTATTCTCATAAAATTTTAAGATTAATGGCCGAAGATAGAAAATCAGGAAAATTAAAAAATATTGAACCAGATTCAAAAAGTCAAATTACAATTGAATATAAAGATGGCAAACCTGCTTCAGTAAAATCTGTTGTAATATCAACTCAACATTCGAAAGATGTAAATCAAACTGATGTTAGAAATTTAGTAAAACCTTATATAGAAAAAGCTATTCCAAAAAATTTATTATCAAATCTTAATGAAGATGAAATTTATGTAAACCCAACTGGTAATTTTGTAATAGGAGGGCCAGATGGAGATGCAGGATTAACTGGAAGAAAAATTATTGTAGATACATATGGTGGTGCCGCTCCACACGGTGGAGGTGCTTTTTCTGGAAAAGACCCAACAAAAGTAGATAGATCCGCAGCATATGCATCAAGGTATCTTGCAAAAAATATAGTTGCATCAAAAATTTCTGATAGATGTTTAATTCAACTTGCTTATGCAATTGGGGTTTCAAAACCACTTTCAATTTATGTTAATCTTTTTAATAATGATGAAGAACAAAATAATCATGTTGAAAAACTTATCAGAGAAAATTTTGACTTAAGCCCAAGAGGCATTAGAGAAATGCTTAGCTTGAATAAACCCATCTATCAAAAAACAGCTGCCTACGGTCATTTTGGAAGAGACCCTGAAGAAGATGGATCATTTTCTTGGGAAAAAACTGATAAATCAAAGATTTTTAACAACTAAATAAAGTTGAATAATTAAAAAAAGCCAATATATTGCAGTCACATTATTGAAATTTCAAAATGGGCCTCGGCCCATTTTTTTTTGGAGAAAACTAAAATGTTAAACAGAAGAGCAGATAAACTTGAATTATTAAGAATTGCTGAAGCGGTAGCTTTAGAGAAGTCTATAGATAAAGAATTAATTATAGACTCAATGGAAAATGGTATCGCGAAAGCTGCAAAATCAAAATTTGGATCAGAAAACGAGATTAAAGTAGAGATTAACAGAGATAATGGGGATATTGGAATATTTAGAAAACTGCAAATTGTAGAAAAACCTGAAAATACTAATTTAGAAATTAGTTTGGAAGATGCGGTTAAATTAAATGAAACAAATAAAGATAAAAAAGTTGGAGACGAAGTCCTTCAACCATTACCATCTTTTGATTTTGGAAGAATTGCTGCCCAAACAGCAAAACAAGTAATAAGCTTTAATGTAAGAGAGGCTGAGAGAGAAAGACAATTCAATGACTTTATAGATAAAAAAGACACGATATTAAGTGGAATTGTTAAAAGACTAGAATTTGGCAATGTAATCGTCGACCTTGGAAGAACAGAAGCAATTATTCAAAAAAATGAATTAATTCCTCGAGAAAATATTAAAGCTGGCGATAGAGTAAAAGCATATTGTCTAGATGTA
>LUMI01000806.1_pt1 | contig 14259 bp, 12 predicted proteins | sample 729681 | NCBI WGS metagenome assembly LUMI01 (sample SAMN03860267, study PRJNA289734) | marine metagenome | biome: seawater column; feature: ocean; material: water; isolation source: Red Sea water column Station 34 - depth 10m | place: Saudi Arabia: Red Sea | collected 2011-10-15 | depth 10 m
ATCATGAATGACTTGGTTCGTCTTTTAATCCAAGGGATTCGAATACCATTTCTGGAGTAACCGATTCAAGACAAACCAGAGTTTCAGGATTTTTGCAGAGTCCCCTTCCATTGGGAGTGCAAGGCCGACAACTTAACGGCAATGTTGTTTCCATAAGTTTGCTTTCGGCAAGAAAAGGAGCATAACCGAATTCCCTGACGGTAGGGCCGAAGATTGCCGTTGAGGGGGTCCCCATTGCTTCAGCAAGATGAACCAGGGAAGTATCGTTTGCCACGAGGTATTTTGCATTCCGAAGCAATTCCGCAGTTTGGAGTGGACTCAATCGTCCTGCTAAGTTGATGATCTTGTCGCCGAACTCTTCTTCCAAAAGCTCAGGTTCAGGCTCATCCGGACCTCCTACCAGGACGATTTTCCAGCCGGATTGAATGAGCATTTCCGTCAGATGAGTGAAGTGAACAAGGGGCCAGCACTTGAGCGGTTGCGAGGCAGAAGGCCCAATTGCAATAAATTTTCTAGGCAGCAGGTTATGCTCACTCATTAACTTTTCAATAAGATTGGTGTCTTCCTGATCTGGGAACAGTTCAGTTGAAGCATCAAGTCCATGAGGGGCATGCTGCTTGAGTGGAAGAAGCCATTGTTCCCTTTGGGAGAGTCCTTGCTGGAGACGGTTCCAGCCAAGGTGAATCAGCAACTTGCGGTTCAAAGTGCGCTTATTGATTTTCCAGACCGCAGGTTTTCTTTTCATACCGAAGGCCGTTAATCTGGACACAATCCATCGGCTTCTCATCGATCGGTGGGCATCATAAATCAGATCGAATTCTTCTGCTTGTAATTCATCGATCAGTTGGTTCAGTTGCTCAAAATTTTCTTTTCGAGGATGTTTGATGATACGGTCCAGGTGAGGATTATTGTCCAGCACATCTCCGAAGCCGACAGAAGTCAGCAGATTCAGATTTGCACCAGGAAAGATCCTTCTCAATTCCCTGAAAATCGGGCTGGTCAGGATCAAATCTCCCAGTGAACTGAAACGGATGACTAGAATTTTATTTGGCTGTAGCACAAGAATGTTTCAAAATGATCGGTCTTTCACAGGATTTGCATTGCAACCGGTTTGGTTGAAATGAGCATTAAGGACCCCATCTCCAGGAGCAGCATGAGCGTTCAAGCCACAGGAATTCAAACTCCATCCTCCATAACGCAAACTTCATCAAAAATTGAATTCAAGACCAGTTCCTCAACATGGACCCTCGATCAGATCCGGGGAATGCGTCAGCAATTCGAACAGGAAACCTCAGCCATGGTGAAAAAGCTAGGAGATTCTGAACATCAAACGATGTTGGTGGCGATGTACGAAGGTACTGAAAAACTGTTAAACCGGAAAGTTTCTGATTTTGCCGTGATGCAATATTTTGAAGATCTCAAGTTTGCGGCAGAGGATTTGAGGAAGCAAGGGATGTCTGGAGAAAATTACCGCAATTCTCTTCTGCAGCATTCGCAGAAAGCACTGAACCGAATGCTTGCCACCGGATAAAATCTTCCTGTTAACTGCCGCTGATATTCATCGAATCAATCCGAAATGCTGGTGTCAAAATGGTGCTGCGTTCATCAACCTCACTTCCTATCATACTGATTCCTTTCAGCATTTCCGGGAAAGTACTGGCAATCGTGAATTCCGAAACCGGTTCGGCCAATTTCCCTTTACGAATCCAAAGCCCCTGAGCACCCCGGGAATAGTCTCCTGTGGTCAGGTTGACGCCTTGTCCTGACATCCCTGTCAGATACAGTCCGTTATCAATGCTCGCAATCAGTTCTTCATCGGAATAACTACCCGGTTTGAGCATCAGGTTTGAAATTCCTCCCGCATGCCCCGTGCTTTGACGGTCCAGTTTGTTGGCCGAATAAGTGGAACACATGAAACTGAGAAGTTTCCCCTGATCGATCAACATGAGCGGAGTGGCCTTTACCCCTTCATTGTCATAGTGCCGGCTTCCCAGTTTGCCCGGTAACAAAGGTTCATCGCTGAGTCTGATCTCAGGATTGGCAACGGTTTCTCCCAAAGAATCTTTGAGAAACGAGTGTTTACGGAAAACATTATCCCCCATCATTGCCGAGGCAAGGCTGCCGAGGAAACTCTGGGCCATTTCGGTGCTGAACACCACTGGTACTTCGCAGCTTTTAGGTTTGACCGAGCCCAATTTACGCAGGGTTCTTTCTCCAGCCTTGCGTGCCAAATCTTCGCGTGATTCCAGGTCTTTTCGGAATCGTGAACTGGAGTACCAGCCATCCGATTGTTTACGTCCGGTATTCAAGCTCTGAGATGATCCTTCAGTTTCTTCCCCTCCGTCTTCTGCAAACATAGAAACTCCTAGGCTGCAAAGGGTTTTACTGCAGCCCTCCAGGAAACCGTTACTGTCTCCGTGAACCATGTAGGAAATCGAATCTGAAAAAGAGATTTCTTCGGTTTGAAGCCGGGAATCTATGGAAAGTGCCTCTTTTTCCAAAAGCATCAGTTCGTTAATTTTTTCGTTAGAGGCCATTTTTTCAAAGTTCGGATCACGGAATTGAAGGTCGATCTCCGCTTTCCCCTGAAGTTTTGGATCAGGAAGGGTATAAAAAGGATCCTCGCCCATCAAGGGGAGGGCTTCCAAGGTGGAACGGATTAGAGGTTCCAGGGTTTCAAGTCTGAAATCATTGGAAGAAAGAGTGGATCGCTTCTGGTTTTTGGCGAGGGTGACATGAATTCCGGAAGAACCCGCTTCTTTCAGGGCTTCAATGTTCTGGTTTCTGACTTCAAGCTGGAAGGAGGTGGCATTGGCCAGAGAAACAGAAACCTGTTCGGCCCCCTGTTTAAGCGATAAATCTATAACCTCTCTGGCAATGTTCAGATAGCGTTCAATCAAGCGGGTTTCCTTTTATTGTGTTTTTTTGCGAGGAAATTTTGATTTTTGCAGGGCTTTTTTCATCAGATTAAAAAAGCCTCAGCCTCTTACATTCCGCCAACGGTCATTTCCGAAATCAGCACCGTCGGGAGTCCCACTCCGACCGGGACACTTTGCCCGTCTTTTCCGCAGGTCCAAATGCCCTCACTGATGGCAAAATCATTACCGACCATACTGATTTTCGACATTGCATCAGGTCCGTTGCCGATGAGGGTGAAATTCTTGATCGGATGGCTGAAACGACCATCCTCTACAAGCCATGCAGTGGTTGGGACAAAAACAAAATCCCCATTGGAAATGTCAACCTGACCGCCACTGAATGAAGCACAGTAAACTCCTTTTTTGACGGAACGGATGATGTCTTCAGGATCTGTATCGCCGTTAGCGAGGTACGTGGTGGTCATTCTTGGCAGGGGGTAATGCGCGTAAGATTCACGTCTGCCGTTGCCGGTAGGATTCAGTTTGTAATAATCCGCACTGATGCGGTCGTGCATGTAACCCCGGAGGGTGCCTCGTTCGATCAGTACATTTTCTCCGGTGAGGCTTCCTTCATCATCAAAATTGAGAGCGCCACGATCATGATCCACCGTTCCCGCATCATAAATGGTGCAAAGTTCTGAGGCCACTTTTTCTCCCATCCTGCCACTGTATGCGGATGTCCCCTTGCGGTTAAAATCCGCTTCCAGAGGATGCCCAACCGCTTCATGTAGAAGAATTCCGGATTGGGCAGGGCCCAAGAGGACAGGCATTGGTCCGGATGGCGCCTGCTTGGCGCCGAGCAGCAGGATTGCTTCCTGCGCCGATTTGCTTCCGACTTCAATGGGATGGTCGGTGGATTCCAGAAAATCCAATCCGACGCGTCCTCCAACACCAGCCGTTCCATTTTGGATCTGATCCCCTTCCTGGGCAATGGAGTGGACATTGAAGCGGAACATTGGACGGGTGTCGCGAAGGATAACACCTTCTGAAGATCCGATCTTGCTGGTCAATTCAAGGTCGCTGATGGTCTTCAGAACAGGATAGTGATTTTTAACGTTCTGTTGATTGAAGCGTCTTGCCTCGTTAATTTTGACTTGGCCGGAGTGAGCTATGGCTGATGCAGTGCCGGCAGCATGGAGCATGGCATCATAATTCAGATCCTCGCTGTAGGCATAGCCGGTCTGATCTCCCTCAACCACCCTCACCCCAAGTCCGCTGATGATTGCCACCGCCGAATTTTTGATGATTCCTTCTTCCATCACCACCGAATGACGGAGACTGTATTCAAAAAAAAGATCGGCAAAATCTCCACCCTGATCAAGGGCACGGTTCAGCAATCGGTCCAGAACTCTTTCATCAATCCCCATTTGCTGCTCAAAAACCTTACCCACCGTTGCTTCCGTTGAACCATTGACTTGATCCAGGAAACTGCTTTGTTTCATTTTCAATTCCGGATTCGGCATCAGAAAAAATTGAATGGGCTGGATGATTTATGCGGGAATCAGGCTGGTTTGAGTTGATCCACAAGGATCTTTGCCGCACGTTGGTACGCGCCCGGTTCCCCCAAAAGACTTCGGATTTGTTTCAGATGACCAATCATCGTGGCACGGCGATCCTGATCCTTCAAGAGCAAGATGGCTTCCTCTGCAAGACGTTCAGGAGTGAAGTCCTGCTGCAGCAATTCCGGTACGATTTCATTTTCGGCAAGAATATTGACCATCCCGATATGCTGTACTTTTGCCAGTTTTCGGGCAATCCAGTATGTCATGTTCGAGACCCGGTAGATGATAATACTGGGAGTCAATGCCAAGCCTGTCTGAAGCGAAGCCGTTCCCGAGGCAACTATCGCCAACTGGGAAACCCTCACCAAAACGGGGAACTGATTCTGAACCAATCTGATCTTCACGGGAGAGCTTGAAATCATGCTTTCAATGAGTCCGATTTCAATGGTTTCTGCAACCGGCATCAACACTTTCAGATCTTGAATTTCATTCTTTAAGATAGCGAGACTTTGCAGAAATACCGGGAGGTGATTTTGGATTTCACTGGGTCTGCTTCCCGGGGCTAAGGTCAGAACCGTCTGTTCATTATCCAATTCATACTGCTCACGGAACTTGACGATTTCTTCGGTAGAGGGTTCCTGGTCCAGCAAAGGGTGGCCGACCCAACGGACCTTTACTCCCGCTTTTTGGTATATTCTTTCCTCAAAAGGGAAGAGTACGAGCATCAAGTCCACCATGCATTTGATCTTCTTGATTCTTCCACTTCTCCAAACCCAAATCTGGGGACTGCTGAAGAAGATAACAGGAATCCCCAGTTTCTTGGCTTGGGCTGCAAGTTTTAGGTTGAAACCCGGGTAATCAATGAGGACTAATGCATCAGGCTTTTCGGACTCTAAGGCTTCCTGCATCAAGCGAAGCGTTCGATAGAGCCTGGGAAGGTGGAATAGAAGTTCTGTGATCCCATGTGACTGCATCGTGTCGAGCATGAAGTATGGACGCAGTCCCATTTCCAACATGCCCTTACCGCCGATTCCAAAGGTTTCGAGTTCGGGAATCAGGATATTCAACTCCTTCAACAGTTCTCGTCCATGAGCATCCCCGGAAGCTTCGCCGGCAACTAGCATCAATTTCATCAAAAACCTTAACTGCTGAGAGAAGATGCTCCCTGAAGAGAGAAATAGATTGGGATCAGTCTTCCTGATTTCGGAAAACCAAGCCCACTCGTGGGAAACCCGCATTTTTGAAGAGGATCATCATTTCAATCAGAAAACCATATGGGACCCTTTCGTCCATTTGCAGATAGACGGGTCTGTCACGGTTTTTCCATTCTGCTCGAAGGGGGAGTTGGAGTTTCAAGGATTCAAGGCTGAATACTTCTTCGTCCAGGATGATGTTCTTCTTCCCGTCAATACTGACCCTGAGCACGTTTTCAAATTCAGGGGACCTTTGGTTGAGTTTACCGCTGGGAAGACGGATGGGAAGCGAATGGGTCAAAAGGGGTGCTGAGATGAGGAATGCAACCAGCAGAATCAGCAGGACATCCACAAAAGGAGTAACATTGATCTCCGAGAGTAAATCTCCTTGCAGCCTCCGCGAATGCCTAAACTTTCTCATTGACCGATAAAAGGGAATGCTGCATGCGTCGAAGTAGTTGGAGGGCGAAATAATCCATGGTTTCGGTCATGCTGCGGATGAGGGCACGAAACAGGTTGTAACTCAAGGCTGCGGGTATTGCTGCAAAAAGTCCTGCTGCCGTGGCAATCAAGGCTTCGGCAATGCCCGGGCTGATGACAGCCAAATCGACCGAGTTCATTTCAGCAATACTTTGGAAGGTGTCGATCACTCCGATCACCGTTCCAAACAAACCGAGAAACGGGGCAGTGACGGAGATGGTAGCAAGAAAAGCCTGGCCCCGTTGGAGTCCTTTTTCCGCCATTAGGATTTTTGCTTCCATGGTCCGTTCCAGCAATTCCATCAACTCACCCCGACGATGATGCCCAGCCATCGGTGAACTTTTGAGAAAGTTGGATAACTCCTCATCACTGGTTTCAAAAAGATCCTTCAGAGGATTATCCGGCATGGCGGCAAAGCGCAGACGGAGTTCTTCCTGGCGTGGAATGCGTTCCAGCAGTTTGATTGCTTTTTTCTGAAGATACAGCCCGCGAATCAGGCTTAAGGTTTTTAGCAGAAAAACAATCCAGACACTGATTGAACTAAAAAACAACAGAGCCAGAACCGAAAAAGCCAGGGGGCCGAGGTCGGAGAGAACCAACTGAGCAATCGCATTCATTCAATACTATTGCGATTTTAATAGTATCGTAAAAACAACTCTTCTGTTTTTTGACCAGGCTTCACGGTTGGAACCCTGGACGGCAGGAAATTCTTCGCCGTAACTGATGGTTTGGATTCTTGAGGGATCGGTGACATAAACCTTGACCAGTCCGAGCACAGAATTAGCACGTCGGTGTCCTAGGGCGATGTTGTATTCGTCATTACCTCGTTCATCCGCGTGACCTTCCACCTGAACGATCAAATCCTCGTTCTTCTCGAGTTGCTCTAAAATACATGGTGTCTGATTCTGAAGTTGGTCTTTGAAATCTGGTTTGATCAGGCTTTGGTCAAAATCAAAGTAGATGGTGGGAAAAAGTTCATCATTCCTGGAATCCCTCAGTCTGGGGTCGGGTAAAGCCTCCATTTCCATCAACTGTTTACGCATTTCCAGAATCAGGGAAGGAGCTCGTTCGCACAGATCATCTGAGTCCTCCGGGTCACTCGAGGCTATGACCGAGGTATCAGGTTCTTCCTGGTCCGGAACGTCTTCACTTGCACTGACTTCAAAAAATCCCTTTACTTTTGACCAGGTTGAAGGGGTTTCCTCCTCCTGTTCAACCTCTTCATTGACTTCTGGATCTTCTGATTTTTCTTCATCATCATCCGAACCGAATATCAACCCCAACAGAGAACTACCTTCAGTTGAATCTTCACTGGAGGATTCATTTTCGCTCGTTTCTTGTTCTATTGTATCAGTTTCGGTGGTGGGCTCTTCTGTTTGTGATTTTTCATCGGAAAGTTCTTCCTTTTCCACATCTTCAGAAGCGTCTTTTTCTGCAAGAATTTCCTCTATTTTATCTTCCTTTGCCTCAATTTCTTTTCGATATTCTTCATCTTTAAGGGTTTCGATTTCCTCGGCATTAGCTTCCGAATTTTCTTGTGTATCTGAACCTGAGGAATCTGTAACAGCAGGTTCTTCTTTGGTAATTTCAGGTTCTGCTCCGCCAAACATTCCACAACTGTGAAGAAGCGGAAAGATGATCAGTAACCCCAAAATGACGAATGGTTTCATTCCAAAAATACGAGGAAGAAAAATTAATTTATATGCATTCTTAGCTTAACAAACTAAATAGTGCAAGTTCGGTTCCTTTAAGGTTTTGGCAGATTCTGCATCATTTGCCATTCTGACAATTGTTGATTCAGATATATCAGGCCGTTGAGCATACGGTTTCCATACCAGGAACACATTTCTCCGTCGATAAGACATACCCGAATTTCTGGAAAGCGTTTTTGAAATTCATTTCTGTGTTTTTCACGGAAAGGATAGGGTTCACTGGAAAGCAGTAACAAATCTGCATTGGAATGCCGGATTGTTTCATCATCTACTTCGGGATATCGTTCCCATGTTGAGAAAACGTTTTGGATTCCAACGGTTTGTAACATGGAGTCAATAAAGGTGTTTCCTGCTGCAACCATCATGGGTTTGTTCCAGATCAAGTATGCAGCTGACAACTTTGGAGAGCTTATTTTCTTTGGAATGACTCTTTTTATTTTCTCCGTTATCCGCTGAGCTTCCTTTAATCGATTCACTAGAAGTCCTATTGAATGAATCATTGAGAAGGCATCTTTCAGGCTGTTGACTTTGCTGAGCCAGACTGGAAAGCTTTTCCTGATCCACTCAATATCCTCCTTGGTATTTTCCTCATGATTCCCAATGACAAGATCCGGTTTGACTTCCAACAGTCTTTCCCGGTTGATTTGCTTGGTCCCGCCTACGACAGGAATAGTCTGAATTTCATTGGGATGGACACAGAATTTGGTTCTTCCCACCAAATAATCCATTACGCCAAGGTTATGAAGCAACTCAGTCTGGGATGGAACAAGGGAGACGATTCTTTTTGGTGGTTCCTGGAGTGAGAGCCTCCATCCCGTTTGATCTAGGTCACTGAAAAACATTTATTTTTAAGCATTCTTAATGTGAATCTTGAATGGTACATGATGAAGTTTTTTCTGTTTCTCAAACATGATGAGTGAATTTCATTAGTCCCCCCTGATGGCTTGTTTGGCTTGTCGAAAACATGATTCAAAAGTGGGTTGACATTCAAGGGTGCGCTTAACGAATATGAGTTGAACTCATTTTATTCAGGGCATATTAGATACGGCCTATTAATTAGACAGCAAAATATCTTTGAAAATGGCAGAATATTTTTGAATTTATTTTTTGCATGCTTTTCAAGTAACTTCGGGCTTAAGAAATTCTTCAAATCATTATGATTGTTGAAACCCTCTTTTTCTGAAAGTAAATTTTAAAAATCAGTTACGACTGCAGCATGATGTACCTTCTGTTTTTAAAAGGACTATTCGCCCATAGATAGATTCATGGATCAAAGTATGTCCGTTTTTCCGATTCTCGAAGTCAATATGGTTGGATGATGCATAGATTTAGTAGCCGTGCTCTAATCATCGTATTTATCTTCTCGTTCAGTTACTCCCTTGTAACTGCGGAATATCTGATTCGTAGCCGACCGGACCCGGAATTAAAAAACCAAATCCATGGAATCCTGCAGAAAGCCCTTCCTGAAGACTACCTTGATGTTTCAGTGATCCAACACTCTCTGCTGAGTAGCGAAGCGTTGCAGGAAGATTCAAACCTTGTTCCAGGTGTCAAGATCGCAACAAGCCAGTCGGAGAGTAATCTTGTTTTTCGTTACAGGACGGTGATCCTGACAGTCAACCAGGAAATCGACCTGGATCAGGTTGAAATGCGGGTCCGCGGAGAAGTCAATGCTTTGGAACCTCAGGATCGGTTTGAACAATCCGTGCTGACAGAAAAACTGAAAATCGAAAGGCAGGATTTTTCCCAGCGGCTGGTTGAATATCTTGATCTACTGGTCAGTGCACGTGAGGACCTGCGAGAAGACCGAACTGATGCGGCAGGAGAGAAGTTAAAAAACGCGGCTGAAATCAGTACTGCGTTCCCCTCCGGATATGAAATGATCGGCATCGATCAATTGATTGAAAGGGATTTACTGGCTTCGGACTCCGGCATCGAGACCATCGAATGGTTGTTGATGGTACTCCTGATACTTCTGCTTCTTGGCATGGGAGGAGTCTTCCTATTGGTTTCCAGAACAGGAAAAGCCGAAGAATCAGGAGATCACCCGCTACAGGGTTCATTAGACAAAGTTGCTTCCGCGATTGAAGGCATGGCTCCGGAAGAAAGCGACAGGCCTGAGGATCTGGGCCCTGCTGATACCATTGAAGATGTTACTTCCGAAACAGATGATGAAGAAAAAGTCGATTATTTTGGTTTCATTCGACGCCTTCCCCTGAACAAACAAGTTGCTTTGATGCAGAAAATCCCTCCTCAGTACCAGGCGATGGTCTTTACCCAGATGAACTCAGAGGATATTTCACAACTCATCCAGCAACTTCCCAAATTGGATGCATTGGCCGCAGTTCTTTCTTTGAAGGAGGTGGAAGCCTCTCCCAGTCAGTTGGAACAACTGAGTGAAAAACTCAAGGATGCTTCGGCAAAACTGCCGGTAGATTTTGACGGAATGGACCGAATCGGTGAGATCTCAGGGCACCTTGATTCCAAAGTCTGGGATCAGATTCTGGATAGCAAAGACGGGCTTGCCACCCGTAATCCGGAATTGGCAGGAAAGGCCGAAAATTCTCTCAGAGAAATACGTGCGAGAAGTATTTCTTTTGATAACCTTCATCATAGAGAGGATGTGAATACCGAGATGATCAGTCGGGTGATGGAGCGCTTCGAAAGATCGAGGTTGAGCACCGGTGCCAGGGTCTCTGTGCCCTATATTTTATTGGATTGTGAAGATTCGATCCGGGAAAAAATTCTTCATGAATACACCGAAGACACTCGGAATTATTATCAGGAACAGTTGGAAAATCTTGAAAAACAACGTGAGGAAGAAGAGGAAAATCGTCAAAGAATTGAAAAAACCCGTGATCTCCATCGAGGACAATTCATGCGTTTTGTCCATCTCGAGGTCAGTAAGAATAGTGCCAGCAGTAAAATGTGGGAAAAACTGCAGGGTGGCTAGCATGCCACACTTATCTCTTTCATCAGTCACGATTTGAAATGAACTTTTTAAGATCCTTTCATGGAAAAAAGAAATACTGAAAAACTAGGCACCATCCTGGGTTTTATCTCCGGTACCGTGTTCATTCTGATGGGCATCCTCTGGCCGATTGAATGGTCCAATCTCGCTCTGATTTTGGGTGACTCCTATGAATCGGAAAATACCGCCATGAATATCCTCCTCAAGATCACACGTTTTTTGGACCTTAAGTCCATATTTATTGTTTTTGGGGGAACTTTATCAGCTACTTTTATTGCGTATCCTTACCAAAAGACGCTTCGAAGTTTTGGCAGTGTGGGAAAGGTTTTTTCTGCGGATCATTCAGAAATGGAGGCGGAAGAAGTTTACGAACAGGCCCGGAAAATTGGAGAAAAACGTTTCAACGGCAAGCGTTTGACGAATGAAGACTTGAATAGCATCACCAATCCTTTCATGCGACGTTGGGTGGAAGGACTAATAATACGGGAACAGGTGCCTGAGGAGATGCTGGGAAGCATATTAAGATCAGAAATTGAAATGTATGAGCATCGTGCAGACGAAGAAATCGAGATCCTGGATTTCATGAGTACATTCGGAATGATGGGAACAATCGTTGGATTGGTCCTAATGCTTGCAGAAACCGGCAGTGTCCGTGCAGTCATGCAGTCGATGTCCATTGCAATGCTAACCACACTGTATGGTGTCATCATTTCCAACCTCATTATTCAGCCTTTGGCTTCGAAACGAAAACAACTCAAGGAATCAAACCGGGTGTTGATGGAAATGGTTCGTGAGAGTGTCCAGTGTATTGCACGCCGTGAGTCCCCATACAATATGCTCCAGGAACTCTCTCTCTTCCTGCCCTCCAAAAGAGAGGACTTTGACCGGCAGTACGGCTAAATTCGTATCGAAATAGTTAAGATGCTGGGGAAGAAAAAAAAGAAAACCGGGGAGGTACGATGGTTAATTACCTTCGCGGACCTGATCACCCTTCTGTTCTGCTTTTTTGTCTACCTCTCACTTTTCAGTAAACCTGCTGTCAATCTGGATACTCAATTCAAGATTACCGAAAATGCATTGAGAATTCTTGGTGAGGTGATGCCACTCAGTGTCCTTTCATCGATTCAGACCCTCAAAGATCAAAAATTTTCCTCAGAAGCCCTTCTGGTTGAGCAGATTGAAAAACTCCTCGGGGATAAAAACGCTGCAGAATTCAAAAACCAAATCATTCTGGAAAGTGTTTCAGACATGATGGTCCAGGAAAGTGACAGAATCGCAAAAATCAGGGTACATCTCAGTGAGCCTTTACTCGAAGACCTTGAAGTTCCTCTTTTTTTTGCGGGTTCCGCCAGAAAGGGGCCTGTCAATCCTGCTCTCTGCAACGAGAAAGGTCTGACTCAACAGCAGGATGCATTGAACCGTTTTGATTATCTCCTTCCGAATGAAAGCATCATCATTCCTGAGGGAGAAAAATCTGGTTCGACCTACCTTTGCCTGGTGGATGATCAACTCTATGAATCGACTGAATCGATTCTGGTGCAAATTGGAAATGTAAGAGGAAATGTCGACCGGGGCGCAATCATCTCACAAAATGTGGTCATCGAGGATAATGAATTACCTCCGGAGGCTGAGTTTTCTCTAAAGAGAAGGGAAATTTATGAGGGGAGGGTTTCCATTACGGCAAAGATGAACCGAATCAGCGGGCTCAAGAGTGAGATCCCTCTCAGGTTTCTAGGCTCGGCCAAAGAGGGAGTCGATTTCAGACTGATTGACTCACCAAAGATTACCATCTATCCCTTCACCGAAAAAGGGTCCGTTCTCTTGGATGTCATTCAAGAGGATGTTCCGCTTTATGCAACCCGAACCTTGATCGTGGAAATGGAGGAGAATCAACTGAGAAATGTCCAAGCTGGGAGTTTGAGGAGGCAGGTCAACACCATCATCGGAGCCCTTGAGATGAAGGACTGCAGTGGAATCAACCGCTTTTTGAGGGAAAATCGAGGTGTCTTTGCGTCCTTTGAATTAAACGCGAGTAAGTCCAGGTGCATTTTAAGTCTGCCTTCGGATTTTTTGTTTGAAAGCGGATCGGCGGATCTGAAGCAGAAACATCTCGAGAACCTGGGCCGTTTCTTGCGGGAAATCCGCACAAGATATGAACTAGAGGGAGATGTGATCAGGGTCGAAGGCCATACAGACGATGTTCCCATGGGCAAAAAGCTCAAGTATGCCAACAACTGGGAACTTTCGGTGGCCAGGGCGACCAATGTCGGCGTGTTCATGATCGAAAAAAATGGCTATGATCCGGATTTGATATCCATAACCGGACATGCCGATACAAGACCCCGCGTCAGCTACACCAGCGAAACAGGACAGCGAAAACTAGGTAAGGTGCTGAAAGAGGCGAGGAAGGCCAATCGTAGAGTGGATCTGATTTTTGCCCGTCCCGCTGCATCAGAACAAATCCGCCGTTTTTTTCCTGAACAGGAATGACATCTGATGCAGAAATCCGATGGTTTTGAAATTCCTTGCTCCGGAACCCTCACGAAACATTCTTTCCTGTCTGAATCTTCAGAAGATCTTGAAAAGATTCCTCTTCCTGAAATGGTTTCTGTGTCTGGTCCTTTTGCAGACTGTTTCCGTCTGGGCGCAAATTAAGGACGAGGAAGATTCTTCTTCAAACAACCCTGTTCAGGAAAATCCCGCCATTTCAGAATCTCTGGAAGGACTCCAGGATCTTTCGACTCTCCAGCAGGAGGATGTCGATCCAGAGAAACTCAAGGAGATTCAAATCATTCGGTTGTCACCGGGAATTGTCAAAAAACCTGAAGGTCAGCTTCGTTTCCAGGTCAGTGCCTTCAGCCCGATTCTCGCTGTCAAAGTCAATGGATATGCCCAGATGATCCGTCCCGGTTTGGATTTCATGGAATACGAAGTGCCTTACCAGCTATTACCTGGCGATAACACATTTGAAATCTTTGTTCAGACACGGGACGCAGAAATACGTCAACCAATTTTGCTCACTTACAACCCTCCCCAAACCATTCAACCGCGTGAACCTCTTCCGGTGGACCTGGTTCTCATCCTGGGACAGGTCCAAAGCGATAACATGTTGTTGGTACCAGAAAGTTCAACCAAGCGGAGTGCTTCAAAAAACGAACTTTTACTGTCCCTCAGTTATCATTTTCCCTTAGGCAAAATCCAGAAGTTGTTTTTTAAGGGCCTATTAAAAATAGATCGACAGCAGAACCGTAGCCTGGCTTCCCAGGAAATCCTTTTCCGTCAGTTCGGCCTTGATTACCAGGATCGCGACCTCTGGGGGTTTTCCTTCACTTCCGGGCTTGGGCAGAATGTGATCAGCAGCAAGAGTGATGCTGCTTCTTCCGGTTCTGAAGGATTTGTGAAAACCAGTGAGAGCCTCTTTCTGTTCGGTTCAGCAGAGAATAAATTTGGGAAAAGTACTTCGCTTCATACGAAACTCCAGTT
>LUMI01000377.1_pt1 | contig 14256 bp, 21 predicted proteins | sample 729681 | NCBI WGS metagenome assembly LUMI01 (sample SAMN03860267, study PRJNA289734) | marine metagenome | biome: seawater column; feature: ocean; material: water; isolation source: Red Sea water column Station 34 - depth 10m | place: Saudi Arabia: Red Sea | collected 2011-10-15 | depth 10 m
TTTCACCCCATTGCATTCCCATATAGCAATTGATTGCGTACAATCCTTGTGCGACAGCACCACTTCTATCTATGTTTGCCTTTTCAACACAAACAATTTTTAAATCCCTACCCCAGTGTCTAGCCTCAAATGCTGCGCCAGTACCAGCCATACCGCCACCGACAACTAAAACATCACATTCTTCAAAAACAGTTTTATTCTTAGCCATTAATAATAAACTCCTTGTTTAAATGAATCTTTGCTGATTGTTGGCAGCTCTTTCTCAGTATTTAATCCATGTGGTTCGTTATATAAAATTTGTGAATTAATTTCTCCTTGGTTTGGTGTATCTTTCTCAGCAAGTTTAGGAATAAATTCTCCCCAAGGTTTTGTTGTAATAGGTGAAACAAAATTTTTCTCTGTACCATTTCTAAATTTTATTCTCCAAGAAATAGTTCCTTTTTCTTCTTCTCTTCTTACTCTTACGCTATGACCCATTGGTGCAAAATCTGCGTAGCCTCTGACATCGATTGCATGATTAGGACAAGCTTTTACACAAGAATAACATTCCCAACAAAAATTTGGTTCAATATTTTTTGCTCTTCTTATTGTTTCATCTATATGCATTATATCTGAAGGACAAATATCTACACAGTGCCCACATCCATCGCATCTTGTCATGTATACAAAAGTTGACATATTAATTTCTCTCTTTCTGTTTCATATTAATAATGTTTTGGAGCCTCTCTTTTAATTCCAAGGCCAAATTGTTTAGGTGCATCTGCTTCTGGCGGAAGATTGTCCCTTGAACCATCAGCTTCAGCTAAATTCTTTTGAATTGCTGCTCCCGGTTTATAAAACATGTGAGCAAACTTAGACCAATAAACTCCACCGAATAAGATTATATTTGATACCGCAAATAAAACTAAAAATAATGTATCCCAGCCAGCTATTCCTGCGCTTTGAAGATAAGACCAGATCAATCCAAAAGTAGAAGATGCAAGTAAAGCTAAAACAAAAAGATCTGCTGTAATAATTCTAAAAACTGAATGAGCTTCAGCAGAAACATCAACTCTTAAAAACAACCAAAACCAATATCCACCAAGACAAGTCATAATTGCTCCAACATGCCAAATTATAGGCCAAACAGATGGAGTTGTAGAACCCGGTGAACTGTATCCAAAAATCATTACCGCTGAACCAATCCAAAATAATATTGTTCCATACATTCCTAATAAATGAGCAGCTCTTCTTTTGCCCATTCCTAATTCAGATGTCGTTGCAATATCATGAACTACAGTTTTTGTAATTATTGCAGCTCTTTCTCCACTAGTTAGTTCTTTAACAGCATTTTTTTTTGCTTTCTTTGCATTGTTAAAAAAATATTGAACATTTTTTTTATGTATAATGTCTAAAAGAGTTCCAATTACTACAAACGCTACCATTACAATAACAAAAATTTTTAAAGCTAATGGTGAAACAGATGCTGATAGGATTGCAAATGGATTAGTAGTAATCATAGAAATTATCTCCGCTTAATAATAGAGAGTTCTAGTATAGTTAAATAATTTGTGCAACTGCGATATAGAGACTTATATTATCTAATTTTTTAGTCTTTTCTTGTATAATGTTGTTTTGATGCAATTACTGCTCTAACTCCACCCTGTGGATTATCCACATCACCTTTTCTTCTTGGAATCAAATGTATATGACAATGGTTTATAGACTGACCGGCAACTTTGCCCGAATTTGTACCAATATTATAGCCTTCAACAGTTTTATCTTGATTATCAATTTTTTTTTTCATTAAATTAATTAGCTCATTGCAAGCGATTACTTCATCTTTATTCAAATCAAAATAATCTTTGATATGTCTTTTTGGAATTATTAGTGCATGCAACTTTGAGACTGGATAAGAGTCGTATGACGCATAAGCTAAATCGTTTTCAAACTCATATTCTTTTTTTGGTGTGTTACAAAATAAACAAGGATTATTTGGATCTTTCATAATTAATAATAATATTTTTTCTTTTTAGCTTCTGTTTCAAAAATATTTTTTAATTTACTATAAACTTTAAGGCTTCTTCTCTTCCACCTGATTTGATTAATAGACTTAACAGATGTTACACTTTTTCCAGATCCAATTAATATTATTTCTTCGAAATTTATTAGATCCTTCAAAAATATATTTTTTTTTATAATTTTAACTTTTTTTTCAAAAAATTTTAAATTTATACCTTTGTAAAATTTATTTAATGGTGAATATATTTTGTTATTTGAAACAAATATTAAATTTGACGTTCCAGTCTCTAGAATTTTATTATTTACGGATAAACCTATATCCTCTTTTGCAGGATTTAATTTTGATAGATGTTTTAAAATTATTTTATATTTTAAATTTTTAAACTCAGGCTTAAATCTTTTATGATTAATAATGTTTAGAGAAAAATTTGTAGACGTTTTAATTTTTTTTCTAAGGGATATTGAAATTAACTTTTTATCTAGAGCTACTCTAAGAAGATGATCATATTTAGTTTTTTTATCTATATTTTTTTTTATTAAGTTTAAAATATTTTTTTGAGTATTTTTTTTTAATATTTTAAAAACTTTAAGTGATTTGATTAAATTAGTTATATGTGAATTAAAGAATAAAATTTTAGGTGGATTTCCATAAATCCACATTGTTGTGAAAACTCCATTGTTATTCCAAAGATCTTTAAAAGGAACTTCTTTAAGATCTTTTTGCAGATAAGATTTTTTTAATAAGTATTTTACCATTTGTAGTTAAAAAAGATTCTGGATGAAATTGAAATCCATATACATCATCTTTTTGATTTTCAAAAGCCATTGCAACATTAGATTCTTTGGATCTCATGGTTATTTCAAAGTTTTTTGACTTAAATGGCTCTTTTAATTTTAGTGAGTGGTATCTTCCTACTTTAAATTTTTTATATTTGTTAAAAATTGAATTTTTTGAAGTTACTTTTATTTCAGATTGAAAGCCGTGATAAATTTTTTTCTGTTCTATTATTTTAGCTCCTTCACAGTATAGTATTTGTTGAAATCCTAAGCATATACCAACAATTTTTTTTTGACCCTTGTAGTATTTATATATTTTTGATGTTTCTTTATAATCCTTAGGCGATCCTGGGCCTGGAGAAAAAACTATAGTTTTGGATTTTTCTAGAATTCTTTTGTTTATATTAAAATAATCTGAGCAATATACTTTATCAAATATGGAAAATTGATGTACCACATTCCAAGTAAATGAGTCCTGATGATCTATTATATAAATCATTTAAAGAGCTCCAATAATGATTTTGCCTTAATATAATTTTCATTAAATTCTTTTTTAGGTTGGCTATCTAATACAACTCCTGATGCTGCTGAAATTTCAGATACATTTTTATAATTTAAAATGGATCTTATGATTATATTAAATCTCATATCTTTATTAAATTTTATATAACCAAAGCTTCCTGTGAATATATTTCTATCCTCTTTTTCTTGTTGATTTAGAAGTTCAAGTGTTCTTATTTTTGGACAACCAATTACAGAGCCACCAGGCATCATAGATTTAATAATATCTTTAAGATCTAACTTTGGCTTTATTTTACCAACAACACTAGTCACATAGTGATACAAATGTTTGTATTCCTCTACATATTTTTCTTTTAAAATTTGAACAGAACCAGCTTTACAAATTCTTGAAAGGTCGTTTCTTTCCATATCAACAATCATATTGTGTTCTTTAGTTTCCTTAATATTATTTTTAAAATACCTTAGCGCTACCTTTTTGGAGGTATTTTTATTTTTTTTCAAAGTTCCAGCAATTGGTTTTGTAATTATATTATTTCCTTTTTTTGATATTAACGTTTCTGGAGAGCAGCTTACTATTGAGTAATTTTTATCTCTAATCATAAAAGACTCAGGTGCAGCATTTACTTTCATTAGACGCCAAAAAAAGTTAATAGGATTTATTTCAGATTTATTTTTGTACTTAGTACAAATTTTTATTTGATAAGTTTCTCCTTGTCTAATTTTCCTTGAGAACAAATTAAATATTTTTTTATACTTTTTAAAACCAATATTTATTTTAAATGGCGAAAGTATTTTTGTTGGTTTAAATGTCTTTAGAAATTTAGGTTTTGAAATAGATGAAATAATTTTAATATTTTTTCTTATTTTAATTATTGTTTCGGGTTTATAAAATATTCCTTTATAAAAATTTAATTTATTTTGATCTTTTATTTTTAAACCAATTAAATTACATAAAATCTCATATCCAAAGAAACCTATGAAAAGGTCTGTTTCTCTCTTGTATTTCTTGTTATTAAAATAATTGAAAAATTTATTTATATTATTGTTGTTTAAAACAATTTTTTTAGAAAAATCTGTATAGATGTCATATCCATCTTTAACTTTATAAATTATCAAATCTTTATTTGAGTTATAAAGTTGATCTAAATACGGATTAAACTTAAGTTTATATTTTTTGTAATCTTTCAACTGGCTTCTCAACAATTGGTAAATGTATTATTGCTGCAAATATAGAGAGTAAAATTGCCAAATACCATGCGTAATCATATGATCCATATAAATCATGAAACAGACCTCCTAAATATGCCCCAAAAAACGAACCTATCTGGTGGCTTAGAAAAACAATTCCATAAAGAAGGCCCAAGTATTTTGTTCCAAATAAATGTGCAACAATTCCGCTTGTTGCAGGTACAGTTGATAACCATAAAAAACCAAAACTAGCGCCAAATATAAATGCTGAAAAAACACTAGCTGGCATAAATATAAAGAATACGATTGAAAAACCTCTAAGGAGATAGATGGCGCTTAAAATAATTTTTTTACTTATTTTAGTAGACAAGTATCCGCTTAACAATGAACCAAAGATATTAAATAATCCTATTAATGATAGAATAGCGGCTGCGGTCCAATTTTCTAAACCTCTATCAATTACATATTTAGGAACATGCGTTCCAACTAACGTTATATGAAAACCACAGACAAAAAAACCAGATACAAGAAGAACATAACTTTTAGTTTTAAAAGCCTCACTCAACGCTTCTCCAAATGATTGGTTTGATTTATTTTCTCTTGTTTCATTAGCTTTTGGAGATCTAACAAAAAAAGCAGCAACTAACCCTGTTAATAAAAATAAGGCAAAAATAAATAAAGTGTAACTCCACCCATATTCAATTAGTGAGTAGTTTGTAAAAATTGGAGAAATAAAATAACCAAAAGAACCTACTGCTGTTACAATGCTCATTGCAATTGTTCTTGTTGATAATGGAAAATGTTTCCCAACAATTGACATTGGAATACTTATTGCGGTTCCTCCTAATCCAATTCCAATTAAAAGACCCATATGAATTTGAAAAAATACTCCAGTGTTTGGTCCAGAGTACAAAAAGTAAACTCCTAAAGTATAAAATATAAATGCAGAAATGATTGCAATGTGTCCTCCATATCGATCTGCTATTGCTCCAAATATTGGGCCTGTAAGACCCCACATTAACATTTGCGTTCCTATGGCAAAACCAAAAGCAGTATTACTAATATTTAAGCTCTCATTGAAATCTATAAAAAATAATCCAAAAGTTTGTCTTACACCCAAAGAAATAAGAACCACAAAACAAGCTGCAAGAAGCGTTACTATTGCAGTTGATGAATGAAAAAACTTTTCCGATTTCATTTAAGATGCTTTAAAGCTTGCTTTAAATCTAAAATCAAATCATCAGGATCTTCTAAACCAATATGTAATCTGACTAAATGTTCATTTTTTGCAAGATTTAAATATTTTCTAGCTCCAGTCTCTCTAAATTCTTGATGAAGAGCTAAGCTTTCAAAACCACCCCAGCTATATCCATAACCAAACAGTTTTAATGAATTAACAAATTTTCTAACTGAATTAATATTGTTTGCTTTTATTTTTAACCCCATTAATCCTGATGCACCTTTGTAATATTTTTTCCACATTCTAAAGTTGAAAGAATCTTTTTTGTATGGATAAAGTAATTTAATTTTTTTATTTTTGGATAGAAACTCAGCTACTTTTTTTGCATTTTCTCTATGTTTATCTAATCTTACATCTAAAGTTCTTAAACCTCTTGTAATAAGATATGCATCATCAGGTCCTAATCTTAAGCCTGTTATTCTTTCAGCATCTTTAACTTTTGAAAATACTTTTTTATTAACAGCTAAACTTCCACCCATAACATCCGAGTGACCTGAATAATATTTTGTAGCTGAAACAATCGACATATCAAATCCAAGCTTAATGGGCTTTAAAAAGTATGGTGTTCCCCATGTGTTATCAATAGCTGTATAAATTTTTTTTTTCTTTGCAATTGAAAGTATTTTTCCTAGATCTTGAAAATCAAAAGTATTACTTCCTGGATTTTCTACAAAGATAAGTTTGGTTTTCTTTGTTATGCTTTCTTCTAATGTTTTAAGATTGTGTGGATTATAAAAAATTGTTTTAATATTAAATTCTTTAAGGAAATCTTTAGTTAGAAGTCTAGTTGGACTATAAACAGGATCTGCAACTACTATTTCATCACCAGGTCGCACAACACTAAATATAGCCAAAAATACTGCACCAAAACCTGTTGGTGTTGTGAATACATGATAACTTTCTTCAAGTTTAGTAAGAATTTTTTGTAATATATAAGTTGTTGATGTTCCTTGTCTTCCATAATCATAATGTCCACCTGTAGGATTTTTTTGAGCTTTAGCTTGAGTTTTTCTTATATGCTGCATCGATTTAAAAATAATCGTAGAAGCTCTAACAACGGGTGGATTAACTGACTGATTATGAAAGTCTTTAGCTGTATGTTTTAGAAAAGTTTTAAAAGAACTGCTCATATTTAAATTTGATTATTTTTAGGACAATGCTATATCAACCAAATAAGTCAATAAAATAGTAAAACTAAGGAGAACATGGGATACCCAAAAAAACATAGAGGCCGAAGAAAAATGGGCTCTAAAAAGAGAAGAGCAAGAAAAAAGAACAAGAAAAAATAATCTAATCTTTATTCTTTAATCCATCCACCACCCAAAACTTTATAACCAAAATGGTCTTTGTTGTAAAAAACACATGCCTGTCCTGGTGAAATTCCATTTTCAGATTTAACCAAATCAACCTCTGCCTCATTGTTTTCTTTTAGAGTTACCTTGGCATCTAATAGTTTTCCTGTAGATCTCACTTTTACAAATAATGTTTTATCAAACTCATTTAAGTCACTTAAAATATTAGTATCTCTTAGACTTATTTTGTGCTTTCCAAGATTTTCTTTAGGTCCTACTATTATTTCATTTTTTTCAGAGTCTATTTTAATTACATACAAAGCTTCTTTGTCAGAAACTTTTATTCCTCTTCTTTGACCTATTGTAAAATTGATAATTCCGTCATGTACACCTACAACATCTCCATTTAAGTTTTTGATGTTACCTTTTTGAAAAGAATCTGGTCTGAACTTTTGAATAACTGATGCATAATCTCCATTTGGTACAAAGCAAATATCTTGACTATCTGGTTTATCAGCTACATTAAGTTCAAGTTTTTTTGCAATCTCACGTGTAGTATCTTTTAACATTCCTCCTAGAGGAAATCTTAAATAATTTAATTGTTCTCTTGTTGTATTAAATAAAAAATAACTCTGATCTCTATTCTCATCTATAGCTCTATACATATTTGTTGAATTATTTTCAGTAATACTTTTAACATAATGACCAGTGATCATAGCATCTGCATTTAATTCTTTAGAGACTTCAAATAAATCTCTAAATTTAACTGTTTGGTTACATTGGACACAGGGAATTGGTGTTTCTCCTTTAAGATAACTTTCAACAAAGTTGTCAATTACACCTTGTTTGAACTTGTTTTGATAATATAAAATTTTGTGCTCTATATCTAATTTGTGTGCAACTCTTTTTGCATCCATTATATCTTGACCAGAGCAACATTGTTTGGATGCTGCAACTTCTTTTCCATCATCGTATAATTTTAGGGTTATACCAATTACATTATACCCTTCTTTTTTCATCATTCCTGCAACAGTTGAAGAGTCAACTCCTCCAGACATCGCCACAACAACAGTTGTGTCAGATGGTTTTTTATTTAAACCGATAGAGTTAATTTCAGAATTCATTTAGTGGTATTTATACTTAATTCTAATATAAGTTAAATTAAATGATTTTAGATTTTGAACCAGGTGACAAAGTAATTAATCCAAATAATAAAAATTGGGGAATTGGTCAGGTTCAATCAATAATTAAAGAAAAAGTTACAGTTAATTTTGAAAATGTAGGAAAAAAAGTTATTAACTGTGAAAACATAGAATTAGAAAAAATATACAATAATGAATGATTTAGATATTCAAAAAACTGTAGAAGATTTGATTGAAACTTTTCTTAATGCTGGAAAAGTAGCCTTAGAACTTAGAGAAAAAGGATTAACAAAAGAAATAAAATCAGACAACACGCCAGTAAGTAATGGAGATCTTGAGGTAAATAAAATAGTAACCTCTAAACTTTTAGAACTTACTCCTAAAATACCAATTGTATCTGAAGAAACTTCCCACAACAAATCAGTTAATAATTTAGAAAATTTTTGGTTAGTTGATCCTATTGATGGCACCTATGACTATATCCATAATCTAGAAGAATTTACTATAAACGCAGGTTTAATATTAAATAAAAAACCTGTAGCAGGATTAATTTATGCACCAGCAAAAAATAGAATGTTCTATACATTTGGAAAAAATGAAGCTTTTGAAATTACAAATTCAAAGAAAATAAAATTAGATTGTACCAAAAAAAATAAACAAGGTTTTGTTAAATTTGTTTCCTATTCAAATAAATTAAAGCCAGAAATAGAGAACATATATAAAAAACTTGAAGTCAATGAACATACACGAATGAAAAGTTCGTATAAATTTTGTGTTGTGGCATCAGGAGAATTTGATGGATATGTGGCTGAACCACGAGCGTATGAGTGGGATGTTGCTGCGGGACATGCATTGTTAGAAAATGCAGGAGGTATCGTCACCGATTTTGATGGTAATGAGATTTTATATGGCAAAAAGGATTTCAAAAATCCAAGTATAATTTTAAAAAGAAGCCAAGATTTAAAAAATTAATATAAATGAGTGAGCAACTAAGAATAATTTTAATAATTATTGTTTCAGTTTCTATATTTGGCTTATTAGTTTTTGTTTTTGTGAAAAATTACATAAGAAATAAAATTCAATATTATTTAGAGGAAAAAAATAAAAAAACTAAAGAAGATTAATTATTTTAAGATATTCATCTTTATCCAAATCCATAACTCTTTTGGATACTTCAAAATCAAATCCCGATCTAGCTAAAACTCCCATATCTTTTTTATAAAATAGCGGCCTGTTATCTTCTTCACGTGATGGTCCTATTCTTTTTTTTTTACAAATTTTAATTGCCGAAAAAAAATCTTGATCATCATTATTTTCACGAATTTGCTCAATTGTATTTTTTATATATTTTTCACCTACTCCTTTACCAACTAAATAATTTCTAATTTTATTTATTGAGGATCCTCTTTGAATAAGGCTTTTAGCTTTAGACTCTGAATAAAATTTATCATTAATAAATTTAGATTTTTCTAGGTCCTCTAAAACTATATCTATCAGTGAGGATATATTGCTTCTATTTACAGGAGTTTTAGATTTTAAATATTTTTTAAGCAAATAAGTTTTGAGCTGTTGTTTTGATGGTGCAAATTTTTCAATATAATTAAACGCAAAATTCCTCATCTCTTCAATGGTTACTTCAAGCGATTTTCTTTTATTTTTTATAGGAATCATTAATTCATTTTATATAATATAAAAAAATATGATTGAGCAAATAGCAACATTCTTCACAATAGAAATGATTTATTTGTGGTTAAACTTTGGAATATTGCCGTTTTGGTTTATTTTAATGTTTTTTCCACAATCTAAAGTTTGTGGAATACTTGTTACGTCAATTTTTCCATTTTTCATTCTCGCGGCTGTATATTGTTATCTTTTGTATTACTATTTTATTGGTGGTTATGATTTTGATCAAAATTTTATTTTATATATGGGTTTAACTGATCTATCTTCTCTATTTGAGGATGAAGGTTTCTTAATTCTATTTTGGACACATTTTTTAGCAGTAAACTTTTTTTGTGGTGCGTGGATAGTAAGAGACAGTTTAAAACTTTTTATGTCAAAATATTTAACTTTATTTCCTCTTTTAATTACTTACTTTATTGGCCCTTTAGGATTATTTATCTATTGGATAATCAGAATCTTTTATGCAAAAAGAATTAGTTTTATAGATTAAATTATTTAATTACTTTAAATCCAGAACTTTGCATCGCTCCAAATCCACCATCTATATGGCATATATTTTTAAAACCCATATCTTTAAGAGATTTTGTTGCAAGAGCTGATCTTAATCCTCCAGCGCAAAATAAAACCATTTCCTTATTCATATCGATTTTGCCTTCTTTAAAATATTGACTATTTGGATCCATCCAAAATTCTAACATGCCCCTTGGAATATGATTTGAATTATCAATTCTTCCCATATTTTCAAGTTCCCGTACATCTCTTATATCTATAAGATTGCATTTATCCTCATTTGACATTTTTAGTGCTTCAGATGGAGAGATTGTTTTAATTTCTTTTAATGCTTCTGCGACTAATGTTTGTGCTGATTTAATTGTCATATAGGTTATTTACATTAAATAAATTAAATTACAATTAATCATTATGACAAAAACATTAAAAACAAAAAAAGCTCCAAATATAAAAGTACCATCTACAAATGGCGAAACTTTTGAATTAAAAAAAATTAAAAACAAATACGTTGTATTATATTTTTATCCTAAAGATGATACGCCAGGCTGCACCATAGAGACTAAAGATTTTAACTCTTTGCTAACGAAGTTTAAAAAATTAGATTGTGCAGTTTTTGGAATTTCAAAAGATGACATGAAAAGTCATGATAAATTCAAAGAAAAATATAAAGTAAAATTTGACCTTCTTTCAGATGAAAAAAAAGAAGCATTAAAAGCTTTTAAAGTCTGGGGAAAGAAAAAATTTATGGGTAAAGAATTTATGGGTGTGATTAGAAGTACTTTTGTAATTAAAGATAATAAAATTATTAAAGAATGGAGATCAGTTAAAGTAAAGGATCACGCCAAAGAAGTTTTAGAATTTGTCAAAAATAGCTAGATTTAATTGGGGCCTTTCAGCCCCAATTTAAGGGAAAATTAATCTCTTATTGAGTAAGCTATTACACCTACTTCAGCTTTGTCGGTTCCAAGTTTCTCAGCTTCTTTACTTATCCTTAAACCTATCGTTTGTTTTAAAATTTTAAAAACAATATAAGAAAGAACAAAACTAAAGATACATACAGAAATAACTCCAACTAATTGTGTACCAAAATTTGTATCTGGATTACTCATTGGAACTGCTAATGTTCCAAAAATTCCAGCAAACATGTGAACTGGTATTGCGCCAACAACATCATCTAATCTCTGCATTTCTAAAAACTTAGTTCCAAAATACATAATTATTGCACCAATTGACCCAATAACAATTGCTAACACTGGCGATGGCATTAAAGGTTCAGCTGTAATTGCTACTAAACCTGCTAATGCACCATTTAGCATCATAACAATGTCTGTTTTACCACCAAGCAATCTTGTTAACACCGCTCCAGTTACAGTTCCTGCAGCTCCTGCAAGATGAGTATTTACTGCAATTGTAGTGATTGCATTAACATCATCAAAGGTACCCATGGCAAGTTGACTGAAACCATTAAATCCAAACCAACCAAACCATAATAAAAAATCTACCTTCTCTAGCACCTAAAACAATTACACCTGCTAATGCTGCAGCTCCACCACAAGCATGAACTAGTGTCGATCCTGCAAAATCTGAAAAACCAGAAGTTGCTAGCCATCCACCACCCCATTGCCAACCCATTGATATTGGGTAAATAATTCCTGACATTGCAACGGCAAATATAAAGAAAGGCCAAATCTTAATTCTTTCAGCAACTGCACCTGAAACTATTGAAACAGTTGCGCAAACAAACATTACTTGAAAGAAAAAGTCGGAACTATCTGAATAGCCAGTTCCCATTTCCGAACTATCAGACCATAAATTAAATGATCCAATGTATCCACCTTCTGGGATACCGTATGCTAAGTTATAACCAAAAAAGAAGAAAACTATTGAGCAAATAGCAAATTTACCAATATTTTTTGCTCCAATTGTAGAAACACTTTTTGTTGTTACCAAACCACTTTCAAGCATACAAAAACCTGCAGCCATAAAAGCAACTAAAACTCCACCAAGATAAAATCCTAATGTATTGAATATATATTGTCCTTCTTCAGAAATAGTAGTTTCAGCAAAAGCATTACTGGTTAAACTGATAATAACTAATCCTAAAAGAGAACTTTTTAAAATATTATTAATTTTCATAATTAACTCTCCCTGTTAAAGGAGGTTTTAATAACCTAAAAGAGAACCTTTTAAAATATTATTAATTTTCATAATTAACTCTCCCTTTTAAAGGAAGCTTTAATAAGGATAAAAAAATTCAAAACTATTGCTTAATGCTCATATTAGTTATGAGTATGATGCATAAAAAAAGGCCCCAAAAAACGGGGCCTTTTTTAACTTTAGGGAGGGAAAGTTAATTTTAGTCTCTGATTGCGTAAGCGATAACTCCAGTTTCACTTACATCAGTACCTTTCGTTTCAGCTTCTTTACTTAATCTAATACCCATTGTATTTTTCATAATTGCCCAAATTATATAAGCAACTACAAACACAAAGATATTTATTGAAAGAACACCAATTAACTGAGCACTAAATGTTGCATCAGAATTAGTTACTGGGACGATTAATGTTCCAAAGATACCTGCAAACATGTGTACTGGAATAGCTCCAACTACATCATCTAAACCATAGCTCTCTAACATTTTGCTGCTAAGTTTGTATTTATAAAGATATTTGATATTGCAACTGCATCATCAAAAGTACCCATTGCAAGTTGAGATCCACCATTAAATCCAAACCAACCTAACCATAAGATGAATACTCCAACTGTTACTAGTGGGATCGATGAAGCTGCAAAAGGTTTAATTGGAGCTGGTGCACCTGATTTTGTAAATCTTCCAGTTCTAGCACCAAGTAAAATTGCTCCTGCTAATGCTGCTGCACCACCAGTTGAGTGTACAAGAGTTGAACCAGCAAAATCAGAAAAACCTAATTCTGCTAACCAGCCTCCGCCCCACTGCCAACCCATTACGATTGGATAAATGAAACCTGTTAAAATTGCTGCGAATAAAAAGAATGGCCATAGCTTAATTCTTTCAGCTAATGTTCCTGATACAATTGAAACTGTTGTTGCACAGAATACCATTTGGAAATACCAATCTGATCCATCTGCATAACCAGTATCTACTGCACTTGCATCAGCCCATGGAATAAATTTTCCAATAAAGCCACCTTCTGGAATACCGTACGCTAAATTATATCCAACTAACCAGAACATAATTCCAGCAATTGAAAATAATCCAATATTCTTTGCACAAATTACTGATACACTTTTCGAAGTTACCATTCCTGATTCTAACATCGCAAAACCAGCTGCCATGAACATCACAAGAAATCCACAAACTAAGAAAAGGAAAGTATTAAATATAAAACCAACTTCTGCAGATACAGTTGTTTCTGCATAACCTACGCTCGTCATATTAAGTAAGAAAATTAAACTTACCACTGGAGCTATAAGTTTTTTTAAATGTTTAGTCATTAAACCTCCGTTAATTAAAAGAGGTTCTTATAATTTTAAAAAATTAAATGAGTAACGAATGTTAGTAAAAATAGGTATGCACTATTTGCATATAGTAACAGCCTTTATCAAGTTTTCTTAATCTTAATAAAGGCTGTTAGAAAAAGTTTATCTATTGAAAACTTCTTTAAGTGCTTTTGCAGGTAAGAATTTTACCTTTTGAGAAGCTGCGATTTGGATTTGCTCCCCTGTTCTAGGGTTTCTACCAATTCTAGCTTTTCTTTTAGCTACTTTATAAGTCCCAAAACCAGCAATTTTCACTGAATCGTCATTTTTCAACGCATCCAAAATGGTATTTGTTATGGTATCAAAAGTTCTCTCAGCATCAGCTTTACTTTGGTTTAAAGAACCAGCTAATTTAGCAACTAGTTGTTTTTTGTTCATTTTT
>LUMI01001019.1_pt1 | contig 14170 bp, 8 predicted proteins | sample 729681 | NCBI WGS metagenome assembly LUMI01 (sample SAMN03860267, study PRJNA289734) | marine metagenome | biome: seawater column; feature: ocean; material: water; isolation source: Red Sea water column Station 34 - depth 10m | place: Saudi Arabia: Red Sea | collected 2011-10-15 | depth 10 m
GAGTGGGTATTGCCCGATCTTTGGCGGTTGAGCCGGATATCTGGTTCCTGGATGAACCTTTTTCCGCCCTGGACCCTTTGATCCGCAAAGAAATGCAGGATGAATTCTTAAAACTTCAAAGCGCCCTGAGTAAAACCATATTGTTTGTAACTCATGATTTTGATGAAGCCCTTCGTCTTGCAGACCGCATTGCCATCATGAAAGACGGAATCATTGAACAACTGGACACCCCTGCCAACATCGTTCTCAATCCAGCTACAGAATACGTAAGAAAATTTACGGAAGAAGTTCCCCGAGAGAAAGTACTTAAGATTGAATCGGTGATGGATCAGGTCGACGAAGCAGAAGAAGTGGCGGATATTAAAATCAACAAAGATGCGATCATTGAAACCGTTGCAGAAGCCGTCCTGAACGAAAGGAAACCAATTTCAGTGGTTGATGAAAATAACAATGTTGTGGGAACTTTACATGCTTCCCATGTGATCAATGTCTTATTTGGGAAGCAAACCTGAAAAATTGATTAGGCGATTTAATGATTTCATACAATCGGGTAAGAATATAAAAACAACATCAGTGAATTAAATGGATCTCATCCGGAAATACCCCAAATTAATTCAGTGGTTTTTTTTGCTGATAGTATTCTTTTCTCTATGTTTTGCGATAGAGGTTCCTGATGGATACAAGTTCATTCGTGCGCAGGCCGAGCATGTTAAAGATCCCAACCAGGTATCCTACAGTTTTGCGGGAATCGAAATCAGATACATTGCCTATGATGCTCTTTGGAGATTGCCTCCTTTCCTAGCCTGGCTTCCGGTTTGGGTCAACGACTCCATGTTTTTCTTATTGAATGACTGGATGCCGATGGAATTTTGGGATGCTGAAATCGAGGAGTTTGAGACGCGTCCACTGATCCTCCAAATAACCAGAATGGTCTCAGCCTTTACGCTGTTTTTAATTGAGGCCATTCGTGAAATTCTCATTGGTGGAATCGAGACCATTGTCGCATTCACCAGTTGGGATTGGATCGATGAAAATCCCTGGGCGGAACTTCCCGGTCTTCCATGGACCATCGTTGCCGCCGCTGTCATTCTCATTAGCTATAAACTCTCCGGTAAAGGCTTAGCTGTTTTTGCTGCATTTACCATGATTTATATTTCGATCTTCGGACAATGGAAACCATCGATGCAGACACGCTTAATCCTGTTCTGAATGTGATGCAGACCATGCCTCATTATGCCTACCTGGTTCCGATCACGGTACTTTTTGGCATTGGGGATCATGCAGGGGCAATTGCGACCATTATTTTCGCGACTCCGCCGATGGTTCGTTTAACGCTTTTAGGGCTTAGAAAAGTTCCTCCTGAGGTGATTGAAGCTGGGAAAATGAATGGATGTAATGAATTTCAGCTTTTATTTCGAGTCTTAATTCCTACGGCCAGAAAAGATATTTTAATAGGGGTGAACCAGGTGATCATGCAGTGTTTAGCGATGGCTGTCATTGCTTCCTTCATCGGTGCTAAAGGATTGGGTTGGAATCTTCTATTGGCACTCAATCAACTTAGAATCGGTTTAGCATTGGAAGCAGGCATTTGCATAACTTTACTGGCTGTTTTACTGGATAAAATATCTTTGGCCTGGGCCTATAAACAAACGGATTACTTTGCCAATCTCACTTTTTTTCAGCGCAACAAATTTGCAATGTTATTTGTGGGATTCGTTTTTATCGGATATCTGCTTTCATACATAGGATCTTTCTTTTTCAAAGAAGGCTTCAATTACCTCTTTATGGTTCCTCACAATAAGGGGATATCGACCGAAGAATTCTGGAATGCCGGGGTGGATTGGATTTGGGATACATTTTTTTACACTTTAAAAATTTTTAATACCTGGCTGATTGTAGAAGTACTTCAGCCGATGCGTGCGATCTATCTCAGGATGCCTGTTGTCGCCACCTTCGTCCTGGTGATGGGCGTAGGCTACATCATAGGAGGTCTCAGATCGGCTTTGGTGGTGGGAGCATTTATCTTATTTATTGCACTGAGTCCATGGTGGGATCGCGCGTTGGTAACGGCCTATATGGCCACCTTTGGTGTGATTGCTTCCGGAATATTAGGACTTCTCGTCGGAACCCTCTGCGCTCAAAACAAATTTTCATCCAAATTCGTTTTATCGGTATGTGATATTTTCCAGACCTTTCCTTCATTTGTTTATTTAATCCCTGTGATGATGCTTTTTGGAGTCACAGACACTTCAGTCCTTATTGCGGTGATTATTTACGCTACGATTCCTGCGACCCGGTATACGGTCGAAGGACTGAGAAGTGTCCCTTCAGCACTTCATGATGCGGGTTCAATGTCCGGAGTAACTCGCATCCAGAGATTATTGAAAATAGAATTTCCTCTGGCATTTCCCCATATCATGCTTGGGCTTAACCAGACCGTAGTCTTTGCTTTGTTCATGGTGATCATCGGGGCATTTATTGGAACTGAAGATTTGGGGCAATATATAATGAAAGCACTGTCTGATCTAAAAGGAGGAGGAAAAGGATTGATTCTCGGCCTCTGCGTCGCCTTTATCGGTTTAGCAGTGGACAATCTCATTCGAACTTGGGCAGAAAGGAGGAAACAATTATTAGGTCTTAGTTAGTTCTCTCTTCGAGGAATCGTCATTTCCCCTCCAACCCAATGATTCCAATTTCTGTCAATAAGATAAACTCATGACCAGGATCTTCATCTTTGAGTTTAAATCATGGACTCTGGTTTTTTTCCATGGATTTTGCTTAGAAGCGACTCAGAGAATTGTAACCTGGAAAAATAATTTTTAATTTAATCAATGCTTTATCCCGTTCAAGCAGCCAAACCGATGGGAAAAACAAAGAGTCGGATGATCATCGAGGTGAGTCGATAATGAAAAAATCTCGATACAGTCTTGCTCTGCACCCGGAGTCTTGGTAAACCATGGGCGTCGGATTTTTTAAACCTCCAATGGCAGGAAGCCCATGGCAAAGATTAGCATCGTAGAAAAAAAACAGGTGGTGGTGCTGAAGAAGGAAATTTATGTGGAAGGCACCAAGGAAGAGGTGGAGGAGTGGCTTAAAACCAACCGCTTCAATGATGCAAACTTTAAATGGAGGGAAACCGTCGAATACGTCCAGCCCGACTCAGAAACGATGGAAGTGATGGAAGTTCCGGAAGAGGACGAGTTCAATTTCCTGAGGTTCATTCACAAACCCGAAGTCTACAACCTGGAACGGGACAATAACCGTTCGGTCTCCAGCAAGCACCGTTCTGTCTAAGTTGGTTGTTGCTGCATCAGCATGGCTGCCCATTCCATGGGGGTCAGCTTGACTTGGTGCTGGTTCAATAATCCCCCTAGTGAAATTAATACCCGGGCCATCAGGACAAAGCTGTCCGGGAGTTCGACTTCTGCTTCGCGCAGAATCCTGAGCTTGGTTTCAAGCTTTGAAAATGGGGTTTTATCTGAATCAGCAATACCTTCCGATTTGTTTTTATCCTTAGCCTTGAAAAGCATTTCAATCAGCCGTTCCGGTTGATTCACGACAAATCCTGCCTGTTTCATTTTTTCGATCAGTCCCTCCTGCTGCTTAAACAAAAATGTGGACAATACTTCACGGTAAGCTGAAGTTTCATTTTCGGAAAGCTCCCCCATGGCTCCAAAATCAAGCAAAGCTATTTGTCCGCGGGGAGTAATGAAAAAATTTCCAGGATGCGGGTCGGCATGAAAGAGCCCACTGATGAAGATTTGGCGCATAAAACTGGAGCATAGGGTTTTCAGGACGGACTCTGCCGTTGAAGGGACTTCTTCTAAGAAATGCCTGATCGGGGTTCCCTCCAGGAAACTCATGCCAAGGGTTTTAGGGCTCAGCAGTTCCGGGATCAGTTGCGGTACGGTCCATTCAGAACTTTGATAACATTTGCTGAATCGTGTCAGGTTTTCTGCTTCTTGTGCATAATCCAATTCAAGAAGAATGCTTCGGGATAACTCACGGACGAGCTGCTCAGGATCCAACCCTGGAAGCTGGTCTTTGAACATTTTTGCCGCAAGTGCAAAAAATTTTAGATCGGCATCAATGCGCATCGGTGCATCGGGAAGTTGGACCTTGATCGCACAAATCCGTCCATCCGTCAAAGTGGCACGATGAACCTGCGCCAGGGATGCAGTGGCGACCGGGTTAGGATCGATGTCGCTGAATCGGCTATTCCAGTCGCTGCCGAGAGATTCCTCTAATACTTCAACAACTTGATCCCAGGAAATTCCAGGTGCCTGATCCTGGAGTTCCTCCAGTTCCTCACGGTACTCTCTTGGAAGCCAATCTCCTTGAGTACTCAGAAACTGGGCGGCTTTGATCCATGCACCGCCTTGACGTTTGCAAAGCGCAGCCAGTTCCTTTGCGTTATGACGATGTTTTTCGGAAATGTCCGATGGAGTTTTTTCTGGGGCCTGGGTTTCCTCTTCTGGGCTTTGCTTCAGATTCAACAGATCAAAGCGGTTTTGTAAATAGAGTTGGACCAGGGTCTGGATCGCATCCCTGTAACGATCCCCCAACTTCAGCCATTCAGCGATCCCGATCCATTCATTCTGGAGTTGCTTTTGGATCGAACCAAAATCCTGAAAATCTCGGATCGAGTCAGGAATACTGCTTTCAAGATCCAAATTGCGGAACCGGTCCGTCAATTCATGGCCCCAATCAGCGATCTGCTTCTGCCATTGGCTATACTCCTGACTAGATTTTGATTGTTTTGGATCCTGATTCCACTGGCTTTTGGTTTCGTCAAGCCAACGTCCCAGAGGGGAACTGTTTTTTTCTAGCCAGCGTTTAGAATCACGAACAGTTGATAGAGTGTTTTGAGGTATTGTTGGGGGGAGGATTCTGAATCCAATGCCATTGCTTCAAGAGCCTGATACAAAGCCAGTTCGGCTTCATGGGTCAAAGATGCTTCCTCTAGTTTGGCAGCCTGTGACTCCTCTGCATATTTATTGGTGATGTTGATGGCTCGGACAACCGCCTCAACCGATTTTTTGAACTCAGGCAGGTTCAGATCTTCAGAAAGCGTTGAAGCGAAATTCAAGCGGTTGAGTGGTGTTCCCGAAGTTGGTTTTAGCACCGCATCGATTAAATCGTGTCTAAATCCTTTTTCCTGAAGATACCAGCGTTCACGCTGATTGAGGAAATTAACCAACTGCTTTTCAAGGATTTCGGGTTCATTGGTGAATTCCTGCTGGTCCCTGAGGATTTGAACCGAAAGTGAGGAAAACTCTTCCCACCCCAGGGGGAGTTGCTTGCCAAGAACAATTTGAACCACACCCTGAGCCATTCTTCGTAATGCATAGGGATCTGCGGATCCACTGGGGATCATCTTCAGGGAAAACGCAACGCTGAGCATGTCCATGCGGTCAGCAAGAGCAACAGGTAAAGTCACCTGATCGGAAGGGAGGCTGTCTCCCGAAGTGCGTGGGAAGTAATGTTCCCGAATTCCCCGGGACACCTGCGATTCCTCACCTTTCAGCGCAGAGTATACCTCTCCCATCATCCCCTGCAGTTCAGGAAATTCATAAACCATTTGGGTCTGTAGGTCGAATTTGCAGAGTTCTGCAATCCTTTTGACCTTTTGCAGTTCTTCTTCGTTGAATTGAAGCATTTCTCCAAGTTTCAAACTCAGGGTTTGAATCCTCTGCACTCGTTCATGCTGGCTTCCTCTTTTCTGGAAAAACACCACCCGTTCAAGCAGTTCCTGAAAATGTTGAAGCGGTTTTTTCTGGTCTTCCTCATAAAAAAAGCGTGCGTCACTGAGCCGGGCTCTTAAGACTCTTTCGTTGCCCTGGCAAACCGTTTCAAGGTGTTGCTCATTGCCGTTGCGGATGGCAATGAATTGAGGGAGTAGTTTGTTCCCTCCTGAGTCTGTTTGATTCGAATAAACCGGGAAGTAACGTTGATGAACTGCCATGCTTGTAACCAGAACGGATTCAGGCAATCCGAGGAAATTTTCATCATAACCTCCCATCATCGCTTGGGGCCATTCAACAAGATTGGTCACCTCCTCAAGAAGGTCATCCGCGATCTCAACCTTGCAGTCATGTTTGGATTCCAATTCCCTGATTTGTGAAAGGATTTCATTCCTCCGATTGTTGAAGTCAGCTTCCACAAAATGCTTGTGAAGGTGAGAATGATAATCCTGAGCATGGAGAAGTTCACTTGGTTTCGGGGACAGAAAACGATGTCCGAGGGTATGTTTTCCAGCTTCAACCATTTCCAGGGAAAAATGGAGAACTTCCTCGTTCCAAAGCGAAACCAGCCACCGGACCGGTCTTGCAAACCGCATCTTATAATCTCCCCAACGCATATTTTTTGGAAAATTCAGCCCCTTAATCCATTCAGGCGCTTCCTGCTTCAGGATATCTTTCAGAGAAGCCCCCTGAACATTTTTTGCGGTATAAAGATAATCACGCCCGTCAAAATTTCTTAATTCAAGGGAATCTGGCTCAATTCCGTTTTTTTTGGCAAAACCTAGTGCCGCTTTACTCCACGCACCATCCTGATCTCGTGCGATAGAGGCAGGAGGCCCTTTCAGTTCCTCAATCCGATCCTCCTGTTTTTCAGGAAGTTCGGAAATGAGCAACGCCAGTCTTCTTGGAGAAGAAAACGGTTGAACTTTTGCCGATTGCAACCGGTTTGATTCCAGGCTTTTTTCTGCCGCTTTTTTTAACTGTTCCACAGCGGGTAAGATCATTCCCGCGGGCATTTCTTCCAGACCGATTTCAAGCAGGTACTGGTTGTTAGCTTCTTTAGAGGATTCGTGCATTTGGGATCAGGATGTTGAGGATTCTCCAGAGCTAAGACTTTCAATCCAGGTCTGAGCGGCAACACGGTCTTTCATCAGTGGAAATTCGAGTTTTCTCCGTTCTTCCAGAAATTGCCTGGCCACATCCTGTGCCAAAGTTCGGACCCTGGCTATATAGGAAGCTCTGGCCGAGACACTGATGGCATTGGCGGCATCCAATTGGTTGAAAACATGGGAGCACTTAAGAACATAATCATAGGCTGGAAAGACTAAATCCGCATCAAGGGCTTTACGCGATTCGATTTCAAATTCATTAAACCAATCAAAAAGTTTGCCGGTATCGGCAATTTCAAAGGTGTATTTAGAGTGTTCATATTCCGGTTGTTTGAAGATTGCTCCATAACTCACCCCGTTGGTGTATTCCAGGTCGAACACGTTTTCTACCTGCTGCAGATACATTGCCAGACGTTCAAGCCCGTAAGTCAATTCAGCTGAGACCGGATGGCATTCCAGTCCGCCTACCTGCTGGAAATAGGTGAACTGAGTGATTTCCATCCCGTCCAGCCAGATTTCCCAACCAAGTCCCCAGGCACCAAGTGTCGGGGCCTCCCAATTGTCTTCCACAAAACGAATGTCATGCTGCAGAGGATCCACTCCAAGTTCTTCAAGTGATTTGAGGTAGAGTTCTTCGACATTGTCCGGAGAAGGTTTCAGGATCACTTGATATTGCAGGTGTTGATAGAGACGGTTCGGGTTCTCACCGTATCGCCCGTCTGAAGGTCGGCGGGAAGGTTCAACATAGGCGACATTCCATTCTTCAGGTCCAACTGCACGGAGTGTGGTCATTGGATTCATCGTTCCTGCACCGGTTTCCACATCATATGGATTCATCAGCAGACAGCCGTGGCGATTCCAGTAATCATGTAAAGCCATGATGATGTTTTGAAGTGACATTGAATGCTTCATACGGCTAATCAAATTAGATCTTTGCTTGTTTCATGTTTTTTAGAATCGGGATGGTGTCAATAACTCAGACGGTTCCTGCTGGCAGCAAGTGAAGATCACGGACAAGAAGTTGTTTTAAAGACACATAAAGCCAGTGCAGGGCCAATTGGGACTTTCGGGTTCTGATTTTTTCGAGTTCACGATTACTGTTTTCAAGGATCAGATGCTGTTCTTCAAGCATCGCACTTGAGGTTTCTACCCCGGAAGACAGAGTTTCACAAAGGCTGAGAAAATGTTGGACGGAAACCTCTGTGGCAAGGGTTACCCCTTCCTCGAAATAACGTTTCAGGCTTAGTGGGTCAAGTTTCTGAAGATGTTCCGGTTGCTGAAACTGATGAGGATTGATCCACCATTTGCGCTGAACATGCTGCATCTCATGGGTCATTTGTGCAGCGGACATTTCCTCTTCACAAAACAACAGCAAATGATTTACATGATCCAGTTTTAATTGGCCTGCATTTTCCCAAGGGCAATATTGGTTCATGATCTGGAGCAAGATCTGCGAAACCTTTTCGGCTTTCTCCAGGATTTTTTTCTCCTGTGAATGAAGCAGCAAACGGTTGTTTGCCAGTTTGCGTTCGCTTTCCAATTTTTTTTCACGTCGCAAAAGGTCCAGGCTTTGTTTTTCCAACTCGATCTGCATCAAAGGACTGCTGGTAATCGTACCACTTAAATCAAGGGTCTGAAGATCGACAAATCGTTTTAAGGGTTTTAAGAATCTGCGCATATCCGAACTCCAGTCCAGAATCGTTCCCTTCAGCAGGGTTCCTGTGAATTCTGAAAGCTTTAACCAGACCATTGCAGGATCAAGTTCATGTGAGCCAGGTTCGAGCCGGGTGGTTTCACTGAATCTTCGGTATCCCAATTCTCCAAGCTGAATGCGTAAGATGGAATTGAGGACAGGGACCTCCCCCAGGCAGCAGATCGAAATCTTTTGACGCTTTGTGGCCATGGCTTCAGGGACGCGGGCCATTTCCATCCATTCCTCACGGACCTCTTCAATCATCCTCTTAAATGGAATGTTGTTCAGGTTGAAATGTCCTGAACGGAGGACATGATGAATCTTTGCTCCCTCCACATGAATACTGGTGATCGAATTGAAAGGAATTCCCGGAAAGAGATAGCAGCCTTTGGATTCTCTGAGGATACCCTTGACCTGATCCGAATGGACGGGTTTGGGACGGCTCTGCAGGAATTCGTCGAGCCATTCTTTGGGATGCAGGTCCCCTTTCGGAGTTTCCACATGTCGGAGGTCACTGAATGGAATCAGAGTGTTGGATTTAATTTCTGAAGGTCTTTGCCTCAGAGTCCCAGAATTGCCGTTTAAGAACTCAAGGGTTTGGACACTGGAATTCAACCGGATCCTGGGAAAACTGCGGATATGACGGTTGAGGAAAAGTCCAGGATCATTGACAGGGAAGCGCATGCCGTTGATCAGTTCGACCTCGGGCTTGAGTTTTACAAGCATGCTGAGTTCTTCCTGTTCTCGTTCTATGACCAGCACCCATTTCAGTTGGTCTTCACAATTGGACTGGGTTCTTGTTAGGAAATTTCTCCAATCGTGAGTATTTTCCAAGGCAAGTAAATTGAAGAACACCAGATCCGGATGGGAATCTGAAATCTGGTCTCCAAGGACTTCAATTTGTTCCGGTTCAACGGCCTCGGTGCTAAGCAGGGTTCCTACCAGAGTCTCGTCTGGTGATTGTTTTCGAATACTATGAACCAGTTCCTCCCAATATTCAGGGGTAAAACCGATGCCGACAAGATGCATAAACGGAATTCAGTAAATGAGTGGGGGTAACAGAAAAAAGATTATCAATTCTGACTTAAAGTGTAAATCGGGCTGAATCGAAATGAAGGAATGAGTTTTTCAATCAGTTTCAACTTCCATACATCTCCTTGACCGATTCACGGTCCGTTTCACCATTTTTGATAGGTATTTCCTCAACGAAGATCACGGTTCGAGGTTTTTTAAACCCAGCAATCTTACTTCCCACGTATTCTCGGACTTCTTCTTGGGTAAGTTCTTTATCTTGACCCAATTTGCAGACAGCCAGCACGGATTCTCCCCAGGTCGGATCCGGGACCCCGATCACACAACAGGAAATGATGTTTGGATGAGTCAGCAGGACCGATTCTCCGTCGCCGGGATAAACATTTTCTCCGCCGGTTTTGATTAACTCCTTTTCGGCCTTTCTTTTCACATAATAAAGCCTGCCGTCATCTCCAAGCCGACCAATATCTCCAGTGTGATGCCAACCGTTGCGATGGGCATAGGCTGTTTCTTCGGGCATGTTCCAGTATCCGAGGAAGACATTGGGACCTTTGACGGCTATTTCTCCTTCTGAACCTTTCGGAACCAAATTGCCGGCATCATCAAAGAGTTCGACGCGGTTCAGGAGGGATGGAATGCCTGCTGAACCCGGATGGTCGGAGGCTCTGCAATAGGTGATGAATTCGGAAGTTTCGGCCTGTCCGAATCCAGTCCAAAAACGCGCACTGGTTTCATTTTCCAGTCTCTCGATGTTTTGGGGACCTTCCAGGCCGTATACCAACTTCAAAGAATCCAACTTTGTGTTCAGGGTTTTTGCCGCGTCCAGGAAACGTTCCAGGATCGGTGGAAAGGAACCAAAATAAGTCAGTTTCTTTAAGTCCACGATTTTGACCGCCTCGTCTGCGTCAAACTGTTTCTGCAGATAAACTTTTCCTCCTGAAAGCAATGTCGTCCAGGAAGAACAGAGTCCCATTACATGATAGGGGGGGAGCAGAGAAAGCAGGCCCGACATGGATTCTTCACCAAAATGAATGAGGTGTGCAGTGACTGAAGCCAGGAGATTGTTTTGACTGAGCAGGGCTCCCTTGGGGATTCCACCGACAGCAGCGGTCGGGATGATGATGGCCCCTTCATTGGCTGACGGGTTGGGGATTTCAGGCTCACGTGAGCTGGCATCAAACCACTTGGACAGCGAGGGTGTTTCCGGATTGCTCGGATTGAGACAGATCGTTCCTCTGGAAAATGACGCTTTGAGTTGCTCTGCCTCTTCCTGATATTTTTCATCGTAGATCAATAAACTTGGCGTTGTCTGTTCAACTACTTTTTTCATTTCATCAATACCGGTCCTGGTATTGATGCAGACACTGATGGAACCGAGCCTGAATCCGGCTGCAATCAATAATAGATATTCGTTGCAGTTGTCCATGAGGAGCCCAACGCGTTCCCCTTTTTCGATTCCCTCTTCAAGCATGCCGTTTAGAAGACGTCTGATTATTTCAGGCAGTTCCCTGTATTTCAGTTGCTTGTCTTCGCCGAGAAGGCGTTGATGCAGGTTGCCAAAAGCACCATTGCTCATGAGCATCACTGTGTCTCCTGATCTGCACTCCTCTTTCAGAGTTTTTAAGATGTCATCAGGATTATCATGGGATGATGCAGGAACCCCCTGCTTGGCTAAATTATCGGTCAGAGCATTTGTGTTCAGGCGTTTTGATTCAGGGATGGAATTCATCCGGTGGGGTTTGGAAAGGAGCACCCGGTCCGCCAGGGAGAGGGCTTCTTCAAGTTCAGTCTGCATCATATTTTGGACACTGGTATTCGATCGTGGTTCGAAAACGCCAATCAGTCTGTTTTCTGAATGAAGCGATCTTGCTGTTTTCAAAGTATTCAAAACAGCTGTTGGATGATGGGCGAAATCATCATAAACAAAAATATTTGAAATTTCTCCGCGAAGTTCCATCCGTCGTTTGACACTTTGAAAAGTTGCGAAAGCCTCCGATATGACATCGTTATCAATGTGATTGTGTCTTGCCAGTGCCAGAACCCCTAAAGCATTGTAGACATTGTGCTCTCCATGGAGCGTAATGAAAAAAGATTTTTCGGAATTGTTTTGAATGACCGTAAAACGAGTTCCATCTTTTTCCAAAGATAGGTCTTTGAGGAAAAGTTCGAATGAAGGTTGTTTTCCAAAAACAGTGACTGGAGAGTAGGCGTTTTGAAGGACACGCATGACGGTCGGGTCATCTCCATTGGCCACAATTAATCCATTCTCCGGTACCAGCCTGAGAAGCATGCGGAAAGAATATTCGATGCTCTCAAGCGATTCAAAAATGTCCGCATGATCAAATTCAATATTATTGATGATCAATTGATCAGGGAGGTAATGCAGGAATTTTGAGCGTTTGTCAAAAAATGCAGTATCATATTCATCCCCCTCTGTGATGAAGTAATTTCCCTCTCCATCCCGGCATCCTGATCCAAAATTCGCAGCAACACCCCCGATCATGAATCCTGGATTAAGTCCTGCACATTCAAAAACCCATGCAAGCAGGGATGATGTGGTTGTTTTTCCGTGGGTGCCGCTGACAACCAAGGAACGGCGATTTTGGATGAAATGATTTTTGAGCAGTTCTGAAACAGAAATGTATGGAATTTTACGGGAAAGTACGGCTTCTACTTCAGGATTCCCTCTTGAAAGAGCATTCCCGATGACGACCAGATCGGGTTTAGGCTCCAGGTTGGATTGATGGAAGCCTGAATCGACTCTAATCTGGTTTTGTTCAAGAAGATCGCTCATCGGCGGATAAATGTTTTCATCAGAACCTTGAACCTCATGACCTCGGTTTTTCATGAGGATGGCCAAGGAGGCAGTGGCCGTTCCACAGATCCCGGAAAAGTAAATTTTGAGAGGAGAGTCTGAATGCAAATTCATCTAATAAAATGAGACTGGATGGAACAGTAGAATCGGCAATCCTGTCTCAAAAGACAAGATTTGGATCATGACTCCTTAAGGGGTTTTGAGTTTTTTTGCAGGGAATTGATCCTGTTCATTTCGAGTGTCTTGAGTTAAATTAATGACTCGCCCTTTACGATTGAGGTAAGTTTGTTTACTGCATTTGCAGAGTTCCTGGATAAATTACCCTGGAGCATCCTGATCTTCTTATGCTTAACATTGGGACTGGCTCCTTTTTTTCCTCCGCATCTGTTTGAAAAAATAAAAATGTTGTTAGAAGGACAACTGGTTCGTCCTATCGACTGGTTTGACCTTGTTATGCATGCGACTCCCTGGGTTTTCCTGATTATTAAACTTTTGATGACCGCTATTCCTCGTCGTTGAGCAGGTATGGAAATATTAGCCTGATGATATAAAAACGTTTTCTATGGAAGCATCTTCTCGATATGCCGTTGATGGTTTAAGCAGTATTCATTCATTGAGCGCCCTTAAAGAGGGATTGCGGATTCAGAAAAGCATTCCCGGGTTGAAAAAGAAGGTTCTCAGAATGCTGGCATTGAATTACGCGGTTTTTTTGCTGGTATCCTTGATCCTCAATGGTTTGTTTTATTTCTATTTTTTGAACCCTTTGATTAGCTGGCTATTCGGAACGGAAGGTGGGTTTTTTGCGAGCCTGGGACAGTGGTTGCTTTGGATGATCCAGTTGACCGTGGCAGCAGTCTTCGCGTTCATCTCTCTGAGATTTTCGCTGGAACTCGCCGGCATTTGGCATCAGCAACTGGTTTCACATGTAATCCGTCATTACCGCCAGATTCCCGAAGTGAGCCAGTCTTTTCGAGAATGGCTATCCTCCCTTGGTTCGACAATAGTGGATGCACTCAAACTCTGCCTGCTTCCACTCCTTCTTCTCTTCGCCGGTCTTGTCCCAGTGATCGGATTATTGCTGGTTTATCTCCTGGAATCTCATCTATTGGGAAGAGACTCCATGAATGTCTATCTCGAGGAGATCCAAAGCGGAGAAGAAAAAGAGGAATTGAAAAAGAAACTTCGCTGGATATCCCTCAAACTGGGATGGTTTCCAATGTTGATGGCGTTCATCCCAATCGTGGGATGGTTGATGCTGCCAATGCTGATGGTCATGATCGTCATCGGCTTCACGTCATTGCTCGAAAGAGCACGTCAATGATATGAAAAATGAAAATAATTTCATGAATTCAAAAAACATCTTGACAAGAATTTGTGATCTCATATATAAGTTGGTTTGCTTCTTCTCTCCTCTGAGTGGGGAATTCCGGTGAGTCTACAAACACCCTGAATTCCCCACTCTAGTTTTCAGGAACCTTCTACAGGTTCCATCTCCCTATTCTTAAATCATTTTATAAGGGATTGTCTCAACCGAAGGCGAAGATTCAGAATCTTTGATCAATCAATTGAGATTTTCCCAAGTTAGGAGATTATCTGTCACTTTTTGAAACAGTGGATTCTGCAACTCCGGGCAAGCCCTAGTACAGAAAGACAGGAGGGTGAGTTGAGAGATTGGAAGAAGAATCCAGTTCATAAAGTGTGCAGCTACAAACTTCAAAAATGAACTGACTTTGTTCTTTATCAAAGACATGAACCAATTAAAAACCAACTTATATAG
>LUMI01001363.1_pt1 | contig 14169 bp, 12 predicted proteins | sample 729681 | NCBI WGS metagenome assembly LUMI01 (sample SAMN03860267, study PRJNA289734) | marine metagenome | biome: seawater column; feature: ocean; material: water; isolation source: Red Sea water column Station 34 - depth 10m | place: Saudi Arabia: Red Sea | collected 2011-10-15 | depth 10 m
GGCCACTTCGGGCAGCTTGGTCCCGCCGGCATGAAGCGGCGTGGCAAGAAGAATCGCCATGGCGAGGAAAACAGATCTGAACAGGCTTGGCTTGGTCATGGGCGGACGCTACCATCACACGTCGCGTTTGGCACGCCGAAAGGCTTGCCGCGGCCGCAGTCACATACCCATCCCGCGCAGGCGATCCGGCCTGCCTTTTCGAAAGACCGTCACATGTCGAATGTCACCCATGAAAAAGTCGTCATCATCGGTGCCGGTGCCGCCGGCCTGACAGCTGCCATCTACACTGCGCGCGCCAATCTCTCGCCGGTGATCATCGCCGGCCTTCAGCCCGGCGGGCAGATGACCATCACCACCGATGTCGAGAACTACCCCGGTTTCGCCGAGGTGATCCAGGGGCCCTGGCTGATGACCGAGATGCAGTCGCAGGCTGAAAATGTCGGCGCGCGGGTCGTCTATGACATCGTCACGGCGCTCGACGCCTCGTCGCGGCCGTTCCGGATGACGCTCGATTCCGGGGACGAAATGACAGCCGATTCGGTGATTGTCGCCACAGGCGCCTCGGCCAAGTGGCTGGGGCTTGAATCGGAACAGACATTCAACGGGCGCGGCGTGTCCGCCTGTGCCACCTGTGACGGCTTTTTCTACCGCGACCGCGATGTGGCGGTGATTGGCGGCGGTAACACGGCCGTCGAGGAAGCGCTCTATCTTGCCAATATCTGCAAGTCGGTGACGCTGGTTCACCGCCGTGACACGCTGCGTGCCGAGCAGATCATGCAGGACCGCCTGCTGCGCCACGACAAGATCAATGTCGAATGGAACCGCACGGTTTCCGAGGTGCTTGGCGACGACAGCGAGGTAACCGGATTGCGTCTCGCCTCGATAACCGGCGAGGCCGATCTGGACATCGAGGTGCAGGGCATGTTCGTCGCCATCGGCCATGACCCGTCGACCGCAGCTTTCAAAGGCGCGCTGGAGCTCGATGACGAGGGGTATATCATCGCCGAGACCGGCGGGACGCGCACATCGGTCGATGGTGTGTTCGCAGCCGGTGACTGTGTCGACAAGGTCTATCGTCAGGCTGTCACGGCCGCCGGCATGGGCTGCATGGCAGCTCTCGATGCCGAGCGTTGGCTCGGCGAACAGGCCTGAATTGTCTCACATGTCAGGTGGCTGCCATCAGGCGGCTGCCGGCTGGGCCGAGGGTGTGTCGACAGGCGCCTCGCGGATGATCCAGTTGACGCCGAAGGCGAACAGCGCCGCCCCGACATTCAGCCACCACATGATCGTGTAGCTTGCCGTCATGTCATAGACCACCCCGCCGAGCCAGGATCCGACAAAGGATCCGATCTGGTGCGAAGTGAAGGCGATGCCGTACAGCATGCTGAGATGTTTCGGGCCGAAGAAGGTCACGATGAGCCCGCTTGTCAGCGGGATGGTGCCAAGCCAGAGAAGACCCATCATCGCTCCGAAGATCAGCGCCGATGCCGGTGTCACCGGCAGCAGGAAGAAGGCGCACATGATGACGCCGCGAAGAAGATAGACCGTCGCCAGCGTCTTGCGTTTTGACAGTTTGCTGCCGAGCCAGCCGCAGACGAACGCCCCGACAATGTTGAACAACCCGACAAGGGCCAGCGACCAGCTGGCGATTTCCGCATCGACGCCATTGTCGAACAGGAACACCGGCAGATGCGTGGTGATGAAGACAAGCTGCAGGCCGCAGACAAAGAATCCGGCTGTCAGCAGAAGATAGTCACGGCTTCGTACGGCGACACGCAGCGCTTCGCCCGTCGACAGCTCGCGCGCCACCTCGGCGGTCTTCGCCTGCTGGTCAGTGCGCATGCCGAGCGCCATCGCCGTCATCGCCGCCATCAGGAAAGACAGGATGACAAGTGCCTGCTGCCATCCATATGTGCCGATCATCATTTGCGTGACCGGCAGCAGGGCGAACTGTCCGAAGGAGCCGAAACTCGTCACAAGGCCGAAGGCGATGGACCGGCGGCCCGGCGGCACCACCCGCCCGACGGCGCCGATGGCAATCGAGATGCCGGCGCTGCCGAGACCAAGCCCGATCAGCGCCTGACCGAGGAATACGCCGCCAGGCGAGACGATATAGGCTGTGGAGAGCAGGCCTGCGGTATAGATCGCCGCGCCAAGGATCGCCACCTTCCACGCCCCGATCCGGTCGGCCATCGCGCCGAACAGCGGCGATGAAAATCCCCAGATCAGGTTCTGCACGGCAATGGCGAGGGCAATGGTCTGGACGCCGCCGCCAAGTTCGGTCGAAATTGGCACAACGAACAGGCCGAACACCTGGCGGATGCCGAAGGTCACCGTGACCAGTGCGGCCCCGGCCACCAGAACCTTGAGCCAGCGCCTGTCGGAGGACGGGATGGAATGCGAAACTGACATGCGAAGCGGCTTTCAAAAGGCGGATCGTTTCCGGCATGCGCGGGTGCGATCCGGAACCTCGCGACATTAGCGCCGCCCGATGTCAAAAGCGAAAGAAATTCTTAACGTCGGCTGCAGTGGCGTATGCAGCGGCGTAGCACCTCACTCAGACAGCAGCCTGACCGAATTCACCTGCAAGCCGCGTGTCGAGTTGTCGACCCGGACCAGAAGTTTCTGCCCCTGCATCAGGGAATGAAAGCCGCAATCGTTCAGCACCCGCGAATGGACGAACACATCCTCATCCAGATTGTCGGCCGTGACAAAGCCGTATCCGCGAAGATCATTGAAGAACTTCACGACGGCGCGCACCTCGCCATCCTCGGGCTCGCTGGCGGCCGGCGGTGCCGGCGTGAGCGGCCGTTCGACCGACAGCAGATCCTTGATCACCCGGCCATGCTCATTGGTGCTGAGCGATACGGTCACGACATCGCCGGTCAGGAGCCGCACGAGGCCGAACCTGTCCAGTGTCGAGCGGTGAAGAAATACTTCTTCGTCACCGATGCGCACGAACCCGTATCCCTTGCGTTCATTGTACCAGACCAGCTTGCCTTCACTGACCTCTACGTTACCGTCTGCTTCCTGCTTCATTTTCATCATCCTGCGCGCCGGCACACCATGGGGCGCAACGGCACAAAATTGCTGGTCACCCGATCAATAGAAGCAGGATGATGATGAGATTTAAGGCGCAGGAAAAAGGCGAAAAACGCGCAATAACGTGCACGTGAAACGCTGGTAACGGACTGGAAATAATTCAGACGGCGGCGAGCGCGGCCCGGCTTGCCGTGATGGCCTCGTCAATGGCGGCGCGCCATGAGGCGATGTCCCCCGCGTCATGTGCCGCCTTGGGGAAGATCAGGCCGCGGGTGCTGTTGATCAGCCCGTTCTGCCAGCCATCACCGTCGCGGGTCAGCCCGGCCAGCGCGTCTGCGGCAGCGCCGCCCTGCGCGCCGAAGCCCGGCACCAGGAAGGGTGCGGATGGCAGGATGGCGCGAAGGGCCCGTGCCTCATCCGGCCATGTGGCCCCGGCGACGATGCCAAGCGACGAGTGACCCTCGTTGTCACAACGCGCCGTGGCAAGCGGGGCGAGCTGTTCGGCGAGCCGGTGGAACAGCGGCTTGCCGCCGACATCGAGATCCTGCAGGTCGCCGGCGCCCGGATTGCTGGTGCGGGTCAGGACAAACAGTCCGGCCCCGACGGCATCGGCGCGGGCCAGCAGCGGCTCCAGCGTGTCGAGCCCGAGAAAGGCGTTGACCGTCAGCGCATCCGACGGGAACGGCGCGTCATGCCCGATCCAGGCCTCGGCATAGGCGGCGTTGGTGCTGCCGATGTCGTTGCGCTTGGCGTCCATGATCACCAGCATGCCGGCATCGACGGCGCTACGGCCGAGCTCGGCAAGCACGCGCATGCCGTCAGGCCCTTGCGCCTCGAAGAAAGCGGCCTGCGGCTTGATCGCGGCGACCCGTCCCTTCGCAGCCGCAAGGCAGGCCATGGTAAAATCCGAAATGGCGCGGATCGTGTCGGGATGGCCCGGCTCCGTGCTGTTGCCGAACAATGCCGGCACCATGCCCGGATGCGGATCGATGCCCATGCAGAGCGGCGTGCCGCTGCTGCGGATGGCGGCGGCGAGGCGGGTTCCGAAAGATGCGCCGGCCATGCGGGTCACCGGCTCAGACCAGCCCGACCGCGGCGCGGTAGGTTTCGAGAAGCTCGTCCTGCTCCTGAAGCAGCTCACGGTCCATGGCCCGCATCTTGACGAGCTGGCGCATGATCTTCGGCTCGAAACCCGTGCCCTTGGCTTCGCTGTAGACATCACGGATGTCGGCCATCAGCGCGCGCTTCTCTTCTTCCAGCCGCTCGATGCGCTCGATGAACTGGGTGAGCTGGTCGGCGCCTGCGCCGCTTCCCGGGATCAGGGTCATGAGGTCTGTCTCCGTTGCCGGCTGTCATGCCGGCCTGTTGTTATGTGTTCTGACGAGGTCAGCTGTGGGAGTGGCTTTTCTCGTAGGCGGCGCGTTGTTCGGCCGTCGCCTCGGTCTGGTATTTGGCCTTCCATTCGGCATAGTCCATGCCATAGACAATCTCGCGTGCGGCGGCGTCATCCATCTCCACACCCTTGTCCGCGGCCTCTTCCCGGTACCACCGGGACAGGCAGTTCCGGCAGAAACCCGCCAGGTTCATCATATCGATGTTCTGGACGTCGTTGCGCCCGCGAAGGTGGCTGACAAGGCGCCGGAAAGCGGCTGCCTCGAGTTCGGTTCTGGTGCTGTCATCCATGGTTTTGATCCGCCTCTTTGGGTGAGAAGAAAGGGTGGCGACGGGTCGAGACCGTGCCTTTGAAACCGAGCCGGACTGTATCCAACAAGCCGGAGTTTCGCAACCGCGATGCGGTGTCGCGGCGCCAGCGGGGACGGGCATAAATAAAGCAAAAGTAAAAATTTTGATGTGGCTAAATTTGTTGATCCTCTTTATAGCATAGTGACGTTGCAGAAAGGCTGTTCATGACAACCAGCAAGCCAGCCGCCTCGGTTTCCGACAGCGCGGCCAAATTCGACCGGATCCGTCGGGCCCACCAGTCAGAGGTGGCCGAGGATTATGTCGAGATGATCTCCGATCTGATCGAGGAAACGGGCGAGGCGCGGACGGTCGATCTGGCGGCGAGATTCGGCGTGACGAGCCCGACGGTGAATGCCATCGTCCGCAGGCTGCAGCGCGAAAATCTCGTCGAGACGCGGCCCTACAGGTCGATTTTCCTGACCGAAGCCGGAAAGGCGCTTGCCGAATCAAGCCGGGCCCGGCACCAGATTGTCCGGGATTTTCTCGTAACCATTGGCGTGCCGGAAACCATCGCCGAGGAAGATGCCGAAGGTGTTGAGCATCATGTGAGCGAGGAAACGCTTGCGGTGTTCGCGCAGATCACGGCTGCCGGGAAGATCTAGCCAGAATCCGGCCCCGGGCCCTTACTCGCCTTCCACACCCTTGTGAATGTAGAGGTCCCGCGACCGGTTCCGGCTGATCGCGGTGCTGGACAGCGGCGGCGTGCCTGCCTGCCAGTCGACACCGGTCATCTCTGGCGGCGCCTTGCGTCCGTTGGAAGTGCCATGACAGCAATGATGCTGTGGCCCGGCGGTCGGCGATCACGGTCGCCGCCCCGTGCGCCTCCAGCGCCGCGCCGGTGTCCGCAGCCAGAGCCTGCCAGCCGCGAAGCCGGCGGAACGGGTCTGAGTCTGGCGTGACCGGGCCGAGGCTTCCCGCCGTCGTGACGGCCAGGAGCAGGGCGCAGAGCCCCAGATTGATCCCGATGGCAAGCCTGCCGATGACGGGCCGTGCCTGTGCCATCCATCTTGCCAGCCACAGCACCAGCGCCGGCATAGCGGTCAGTCCCCAGTTCGCATTTGCCTCGCTGAGAAAGGCCTGGACCATGATGACGAGGATGACCGGTGCCGACAGGCAAAGCAGCAGCAGCCCGGCATCATCGCCGCGCCGCGTCCTCAGGATGCCGAACATCAACGCAAAGACAACCGGTCCGGCGGTCGCGAACTGCGCGGCAAGAAAACCGATGCTGCCGGCAAGGCTGTAGCTCCGCAGGTCGAGATTCGCGTTGTCGCCGAGATGGCGGACGGTCGTCAGCTCATTGGCGAGATTCCACAGGATGTTGGGACTGGCAACGGCGACCATACCGAGCGCGAACAGCCCCAGTCCGCGCCAGCCAATGACCTTTTGTCTTTCCGTGTCGCGGGACAGGACGCTTGTGGCCAGTACAAACAGGGCCAGCCCGGCCAGCCCGTATATGGCGGCGTATTTCGCCAGCATCGCCGCGCCGAACGCGCCGCCGGCAAGCAGCATGCCGCGGCGTTCCCGCAGCCGTCCTGTCAGCACCCCGACCAGCGCCAGCACTCCGGACGACCAGCACAGCAGCAGCGGCGTGTCGGTCGAGATCACGAAACTTCCCAGCGCGATGCTTGGCAGCGTCATCCAGATCATTGCGGCAATCCGCCCGGCGGCGGGCCCGGCAAGCCAGTCGGCGGCACGCCACAGCACCAGTGATGTTGCCAGATGCAGCCATGGTGCCGGCAACCGCACGGCCCATTCATGATGCCCGAACAGACTATGAGACAGCCCGATGATCCAGCTTGTCAGCGGCGGCTTGGTGTAATAGCCGAAATCGAACCCGGTGCTCCAGAGCCAGTATTGCGCCTCGTCGACGCCAAGTTCGAGAGGGCTGAAGACAAGCGACGCGGTGCGAAGGGCGGCAAAGGCGACGAGGCCAAGCAGCAGCGCACGGTCGGCACCGGTCCAGCCGCCGCCGCCCGTGCCGTTGCCGCGCGGGTAATCAGATGTGGCGCTGGCCGCCGCCATTGGCTATCCTCGTGTAATCGCCGCGCGGAGCGCGAAACGCTGGAACTATATCCCGGCGCGGATGAGAATGAAACCGATGGTCATGGCTAACACCGACGCAGAATTCGAGGCTGCCGATCAGGCGGTATGGACGGAAATGGCCCGTCGCATCCTGAAGGGTGCGGCGCCGGACAGTCTCGACCGGACCGACGAGGACGGGCTTGTGACCCGCGCTCTCTATCCGGTCGATGCGCCGGATGCGCGCGCCGCGACCGCGCATCTCCTGCCGGCATTTCCGCACCGCCGCCTTGTCGAGGGATGGCAGGTGTGCCAGCCGGTTGGCTCGGATGCCGCAAATGCCGATATTCACGAGGCGCTTGGCAGCGGCGCGACGGCGCTCTTGCTGCAGTCCGGCGCACCGGCGGAGATCGGTCAGCTTCTGGATGACGTCGTGCTGACGGCGGTCGGCCTCGGCCTCGAGGGCGAGGCGGCGACTCCGGCGCATTATCGCACCATCATCGAACGCGCCAACGCGCAGGGTGAGGCCGCCGACAGGCTTGATCTCGATGCCGGGCTGGATGTGCTGACGCAGGCTGATGAGGGCCTGGCGCTTCATGCGGCCGCTCCGGCGGGACATCGCCTGTTCCGGATCGACGGCTGGGCGCAGCATAATCTCGGCCTGACGGCGGCGCAGGAACTCGGCTATGTGCTTGCCGGTGTCGCCGAACTGTTCCGCGCTGCGGAGAGTGCCGGCATCGCCCCCGCGGATATCGCCGGGCGGGTGTCAGTGCGGCTGGCTCTGCCGGCCGACATGTTTGCCGGTATCGCAGCATGCCGTGCCATGCGCCGCCTGTGGGACGGAATTCTGCTGGCCTGCGGGATCGATCCTGTGCCTGTAAGGATTGAGGGGTTCGCCTCGCTGCGGATGATGTCGGTTCTTGATCACGAGGTGAATATGCTGCGCACCACCACCGCGCTTCTTGGCGGGGCGATCGGCGGCGCGGACGCGATGGCCGGGTTCGGCCATGACCTGCTGACGGGCGAGACGCCCGGCGCGCGCCGCACGGCGCGGCTGGCGCAGGTGCTGATGATGGCCGAATCCGAAATCGCCCGCAGCCTCGACCCGGCGGCCGGCGCGCCGTTCATTGAATCACGGACGGATGATCTGGCCGATGCCGGATGGTCGGCCTTTCAGGAGATCGAATGTGCTGGCGGCCTGACCGCCGCGATCAAGGCCGGTATGATACAGGCGCAGGCCGCCGCCGCCGCAACGGCGAGCGAGGCAAGAATGAGAGCCGGTGAGGAACTGCTTGGCGTGACATTGCAGCCCACAGGCGGAATGCCGCCCGAGATACTCGCCGCCTTCAGCGCGGTGCGCCGCCCGGCAGCCTGTGTCGAGGCGCTTCGGCGCCGCACCGCCGAATTCTCACCCCGAATTCTCATCCTCCGCGGCGCGACGGACAATGCGGTCGCCGAGGAACGCGGCATTCGCCGCTGGCTTGGCATGGCCGGGCTTCAGGCAGTTACGCTGGATGCCGGCTCCGGCAGTGCTGTCAGTGACGCGAGGCCCGATATCGTCATCGGCTGCGGTCTCGCTGCGTTGCCGGAGGGTGTGGAGGATGGAAACTTCCGCTCTGCGGCGGCCATTCTGGATGCCGGTGACAGGATCGCCGCGCTCGAAGATCTACTGGTGCCGAAGGGAGATGCGCGATGAGCCTTCCCGATTTCACCTCCATGACGCTGCCACGGCGCGGCTCCGGTCAGTCTTCTGGCCAGTCTTCCGACAGTTCTGCAGGCCTGCCGGCGGCACGTCCGACAGCAGAGGGGATCGATATCCCGCCGCTTGCCATGCCCGACCCGGCGGCGCTTGCCGCGGTCTCGTCGGGCCTTCCGGGCATTGCCCCGTTCCTTCGCGGCCCGTATGCGACCATGTATGCGACGCGGCCCTGGACCATTCGCCAATATGCCGGCTTCTCGACGGCCGAGGAATCAAACGCCTTCTACCGTCGCAATCTGGCGGCCGGGCAGATGGGCCTGTCGGTGGCGTTCGATCTGCCGACGTCCATCGCCGACATGAACATCCTGTTCCGCGACATTCCGCTGGACCGCATGTCCGTATCCATGACGATGAATGGCGCGGTCATGCGGGTGCTGGCGCTGTTCATCACCGCTGCCGAGGAGCAGGGCGTTGCGCCGTCCGCCCTGGCAGGCACCATCCAGAACGATGTTCTGAAGGAATTCATGGTGCGCAACACCTATATCTATCCGCCGACACCCTCGATGCGGATTATCTCGGATATCTTTGCCTATTGCGCGGCCGAGATGCCGAAGTTCAATTTCATTTCGGTGTCCGGCTATCATATGCAGGAGGCCGGCGCGTCGAACGACCTGGAACTGGCCTATACGCTTGCCGACGGTCTGGAATATGTGCGCGCCGGGGTGGCGGCCGGGCTGGATGTCGACGCCTTTGCGCCGCGCCTGTCCTTCTTCTTTGCCAATGGCATGCATTACTTCATGGAGATCGCCAAGCTGCGCGCCGCGCGCCAGATCTGGGCCGGCATGATGAAGCGGCATTTCGATCCGAAGGACCCGAAATCACTGATGCTGCGCACCCATTGCCAGACATCGGGCTGGTCGCTGGCGGCGCAGGATGTGTTCAACAATGTCGCCCGTACCTGCATCGAGGGCAGCGCCGCTGTCGCCGGCCATACCCAGTCTCTGCACACCAATTCGCTCGACGAGGCGCTGGGCCTGCCGACCGACCATGCGGCGCGGATTGCGCGCAACACGCAGATCCATCTGCAGCACGAGGCGAACATGGCGCATGTCATCGACCCGTTCGGCGGCTCCTATCTTCTTGAGCAGCTGACCCAGGGTCTGGTGGCGCGGGCCACGGCCCATATCGAGGAGGTCGAGGCGCTTGCGGAACGTGGTCTCGATCCGTCGTTGCCGGTGATGAAGGCCATCGGCGTCCGTGAAATCCTTGCGATGCAAGCCGGCGAGATCAGCCGTGGCCGCGCCATTGAACTTGCCAGCCGTGACAGCCGGCATTACGCAAAACGCCAGATGACATGGATTCGGAATAATTATCGTGCACAAATTAGTATTGATGAGAAATTTTCGACAAGATTTGTAAAAGAAATCTTTTCAATTCTGTTAAAATAAAGTTGACCACTCTTCATTTTCTGCGATATACACTCCGCACTGGCGGGAATTCCGGTTCCTGCCTGGGGTTTCACAATTTAAGCCAGCGCAAGGATCGCACCTCCCGGAACGGCGGTGTGCCCCCAATCTTTTGTCGCTGGTGAAGGGAGTCCGGGTGACGGGAAAGCGCCCGGACAGGACTGACAGATTAACGACGGCGTAAAGTCCAGACGTGACAAAGCGCCTGGACGTGACAAAGCAAGGAACAGGACGATGCCCAAATCCGCACCGGCGACAGAAGACGCAGGGACCAGCGCGGCCGCAACCACAACGATGATGCCGGGAGCAGAACTTCTGCTGAAGGCGCTTGAGGATGAGGGTGTCGAGGTTGTATTCGGCTATCCCGGCGGTGCAGTGCTTCCGATCTATGACGCCTTGTTCAAGAACAACAAGATCAAGCACATCCTCGTTCGGCACGAACAGGCGGCGGTTCATGCCGCAGAGGGCTATGCCCGTTCAACCGGCAAGACCGGTGTTGTTCTTGTCACATCGGGTCCCGGCGCCACCAACGCCGTTACCGACACGACCGGCATCACCCGTGCCTGCACCAAGCATAACTACCTCGTGAAAGAGGGCGGCAAACTGCAGTCCACCGTGATCGAGGCTTTCCATGTTGCCGCATCCGGTCGCCCCGGCCCGGTCCTGATCGACCTTCCGAAGGACATCCTGATGAAGGAGGCCCCGTACCAGAAGGAGGTCATCCGCGCATCTGCAACAGCGCGCTACCAGCCGGCGACCGAGCCTGATCCGGCGGCAATCAGCGCGGCGGTCGACATGATGATCCGTGCCGAGCGTCCGGTGATCTATGGCGGCGGCGGGCTGATCAATTCCGGCCCGCGTGCCTCGGAACTGCTGACCGACCTTGTTCATATGACCGGCTGGCCGACCACCCTGACGCTGATGGGTCTCGGCGCGCTGTCGGCCGCCGACAAGCATTTCCTCGGCATGCTGGGCATGCACGGCACCTATGAAGCCAATCTGGCCATGCATGGCTGCGACCTGATGCTCAACCTCGGGGCGCGTTTCGATGACCGCGTCACCGGTCTGATCAGCGGCTTCTCGCCGAACTCGACCAAGATTCATTGCGACATCGACCCGTCGTCGGTGAACAAGAATGTGGCTGTAGACCTTGCCGTGATCGGCGATGCGACGAAAATTCTCGAGGCGCTGATCGCCGAGATGAAGAAGCGCAAGTTCAAGCCGCACAAGACATCGCTCGACAAATGGTGGTCCCAGATCGAGGTGTGGCGCAAGCGCGACTGCCTGCGCTTCAACCAGACCGGCAGCATCATCAAGCCGCAGCACGCCATCAAGCGTCTGTGCGAGATGACGGCCGAGCGCGACGTCTATGTCACCACCGAGGTCGGCCAGCACCAGATGTGGGCGGCGCAGTATTTCGATTTCCATCTGCCGAACCGCTGGATGACATCGGGCGGCTTGGGGACCATGGGTTACGGCCTGCCGGCGGCGCTCGGCGTTCAGGTGGCGCACCCCGGGGCGACGGTGATCGACATTGCCGGCGAGGCGTCCTTCATGATGAACATGCAGGAACTCTCGACCCTGTCGCAGTACAATCTTCCGGTGAAGATGTTCATCATCAACAACGAATGGATGGGCATGGTCCGGCAGTGGCAGGAACTGATCCATGGTGGACGCTATTCGGAGTCCTACAGCGCCTCGCTGCCGGATTTCCGCAAACTCGCCGATACGTTCAACATGACCGGCCTGGTGGCCCAGTCCAGCGACGATCTCGACAGCGTGATCACCCAGATGCTGGATACGCCGGGGCCGGTGATTGCGGACATCCGCGTCGCCAAGGAAGAAAACTGCTTCCCGATGATCCCGTCGGGAGCAGCGCATAATGATATGCTGCTCGGCCCTGAAGACCAGGCGGAAAAGCCTGTGTCCGAGGAAGGAATGGTGCTGGTCTGATCGCCCCGGTCCGACTGGCTGTCTCAAGGAACGCATCATGAAAGATAATAGCGTGATCGAACGGCACATCATGTCCGTTCTCGTCGATAATGAACCCGGCGTTCTGGCACGGGTGATCGGCCTGTTTTCAGGCCGTGGATACAACATCGAGAGCCTGACGGTGTCCGAGACGGACCCCGAGCGTGCGCTGTCGCGGATTTCCATTGTTACCTCGGGAACCCCGATGGTGATCGAGCAGATCAAGGCGCAGCTGGCGCGGCTGGTGCCGATCCACGCTGTTCGTGACCTGACCGAGCATGATGTGGCCATCGAGCGCGAGCTGGCGCTGGTGAAAATCATCAATCACGGGGAAGAGCGCATCGAGGCGCTTCGCATCGCCGATACTTTCCGCGCACGGACACTGGACAGCACGCTGGATAGTTTTGTATTTGAGGTGACTGGTAATTCCTCGAAGGTTGACGCCTTTGTCAATCTGATGCGCTCGCTCGGCAGCATTGAGGTAGCACGAACCGGTGTGTCCGCGATCTCGCGCGGCAACAACATCGATCTGGAGGCGAAGTAACCGGCCGGACGGGCCCGCAAGGGCCGATGCCGTTCCGGCGGTCATACAGTTCAAACATGCAGAGGCACGATCGGGTGTCCTGACATATTCATGGGGTCGCCGGCCGGCTGGCAGGCGGCCGATTTCACGAAGGAGAACCAAGTCCATGCGAGTCTATTACGATCGTGACGCCGATGTCGGCCTGATCAAGAAAAAGAAGGTCGTCATCGTCGGCTATGGCAGCCAGGGCCACGCCCATGCCGCCAACCTGAAGGACAGCGGTGTCGCAGAAGTCGCCGTCGCGCTTCGTTCCGACTCCTCCAGCCGCGCCAAGGCGGCCGATGCAGGTTTCAAGGTGATGGATGTTGCCGAAGCTGCCGCATGGGGCGACATGGTCATGATGCTGACCCCGAACGAGCTGCAGGCCGATATTTATCGCGACGAGATAGCCGCCAACATTCGTCCAGGCGCCGCCATTGCCTTCGCGCTCGCCGTTCATCAGGACGCGTCCGGCAACGCCCACGAGGTCGGCCTTTCCTATGCTTCGGCTGTCGGCGGTGGCCGCTCGGGCATCATCGAGACCACCTTCCAGGAAGAGTGCGAGACCGACCTGTTCGGTGAGCAGGCCGTTCTTTGCGGTGGCCTGGTCGAGCTGATCAAGGCCGGCTACGAGACCCTTGTCGAGGCCGGCTACGCGCCGGAAATGGCGTATTTCGAGTGCCTGCACGAGGTGAAGCTGATCGTCGACCTGATCTATGAGGGCGGCATCGCGAACATGAACTACTCGATCTCGAACACGGCCGAATATGGCGAGTATGTCACCGGCCCGCGTATCATCACCGAAGAGACCAAGGCAGAGATGAAGCGCGTCCTCGAGGACATCCAGTCCGGCCGCTTCACACGCGACTGGATGCTGGAGAATAAGGTCCACCAGACCAGCTTCAAGGCGACCCGCCGCCGCAATGCCGAGCACCCGATCGAGCAGGTTGGTGCAGAGCTTCGTGGCATGATGCCGTGGATTGGTGCAAACCGTCTGGTAGATAAGGCGAAGAACTAGATTTCGCCTTATTTATCAGCTACAAAATTTACATCCGGCGACGGGGCAGGGTTTCCGTCGCCGAGTGTTATATTTACAGAACGGGCCGAATAGGCGGCGCAGGGGAGTTCGCATGTTCAGATCGGTGCTTGATATATTCACGGCAGACATCGGCATTGACCTCGGTACGGCAAACACACTTGTCTACGTAAAGGGCAAGGGTGTCGTGCTCGACGAGCCGTCTGTTGTGGCCATGGCCGAGGTTCGCGGACGCACGCAGGTGCTTGCCGTCGGCGAGGAAGCCAAGGTGATGCTCGGCAAGACCCCCGGCAACATCCGCGCCATCCGCCCGATGGCGGACGGTGTGATCGCCGATTTCGAAGTTGCCGAAGAAATGATCAAGCACTTCATCCGCAAGGTGAACGGCAGGCTGAATTTCTCCAGCCCGCAGGTGATTATTTGCGTGCCGTCGGGCTCCACCGCGGTTGAGCGCCGGGCCATTCAGGAATCTGCCGAGGCTGCCGGCGCACGCCGGGTCTTCCTGATCGAAGAGCCGATGGCCGCCGCGATCGGCGCCTCGTTGCCGGTGACCGAACCTTCGGGCTCGATGGTGGTCGATATCGGCGGCGGCACCACCGAGGTGGCGATCCTGTCGCTTGGCAATATCGTG
>LUMI01000552.1_pt1 | contig 14116 bp, 15 predicted proteins | sample 729681 | NCBI WGS metagenome assembly LUMI01 (sample SAMN03860267, study PRJNA289734) | marine metagenome | biome: seawater column; feature: ocean; material: water; isolation source: Red Sea water column Station 34 - depth 10m | place: Saudi Arabia: Red Sea | collected 2011-10-15 | depth 10 m
GGCATTACAATAAACTTGCATTTATTTTTTTCCAGCATTCGACAACCAGCAATTAATTCTTTTAAAACATTTTTGTATTGCTTTAAATTCTCTGCTCTTCGCGGTGTATTTGATTTATTATAGAGGACAAACATCGGATATTTTTGATCTAATTTTCCTCTGTTTAATTTTGCAAGCTTATCACAAAAGTCTAAGCCCGCTTGAGTTCCCATGCCACCTAATATTCCAATCATAATTTTAATAATATCTTCTATATTAAAATTCAAAACATCTATATAGATATTTAAATAACAGCAGAAATATATTATCGCTAAATATGAACAGAAATTTATCATTACTTACGTTAAGTCAGATATTTGGTTTTACCACTGCAACAATAACAGTATTTCTTAGCGGAATAGTTGGTTCTCAAATTAGCTCAAATCAATCTTTATCAACTTTACCAACCGCTTTATTCGTAGTTGGAACAGCAAGCTTTACTGTTTTAGCGGCAAATATTATGAGTAAAATTGGAAGAAGAAATGGTTTTGTCTTTGCGGCTATCGGAAGTTCTTGTTCAGCACTACTTGCTGCTTTTGCAATCAGTCAGAAAAGTTTTAATTTATTTTGTTTATCTTGCTTAATTCTTGGAATGGGAGCTGCATTTAATCATCAATATAGATTTGCAGCAGCTGAAAGTGTTGAAAAAGACAAAATACCAAAAGCAATTTCTACTCTTTTATTAGCAGGGATTGTGTCTGCATTCTTAGGCATAACTCTTGCAAATTACACTAAAGATTTAATTCAAGATCAATTGTATGTTGGTTCTTATCTTTTGTTATCTTTCCTATCTTTCATGCCTGGAGTTTTTTTATTTTTTTTTAAAAATGTAGAAAATATTCAGGAGGATAGTCTAAAGGAAGGGAATATAAGAAATCTAAAATCTATCGTATTACAACCAAGATTTTTACAAGCAATTACTGCAGCTGCTTTTGCTTATGCAGTAATGTCATTTTTAATGACAGCAACTCCTTTAAGTATGCATGTTATGGAAAATATGAGCTTAAAAGAAACTGGCTTAGTATTACAATTTCATGTGGTTGCAATGTTTTTACCTTCGCTAGTAACAGGTAATTTAATAAAAAAATATGGACACAGTACAATAATTTATGGTGGAGTTTTATTTTTTTTTATTACAGTTCTTTTAAGTTTATTTGAACAGACATATCTCAATTATATGATCTCATTAATTTTTTTAGGTCTCGGTTGGAATTTTTTATTTATATCAGGCACTAGCTTAGTGGTTTTGACTTACAACAAAGAAGAAAAATTTAAAGTGCAAGGGATAAATGACTTAATTGTTTTTTCAACTATGGCTTTGGCCAGTTTATCTGCTGGAATTTTACTAAATTCTATTGGATGGAAAATGATGAATCTTATTTGCATACCTTTTTTAGTATTAATTATTTTAGTAAGTTTTATGGCTGATAAAAAATCAGTTTCTTAAACATGTCTTTTATTTTTTTAGGTTTTTTGACGGGCTTAACATTAATTTTTGCAATAGGACCACAAAATGTTTTTGTAATAGAGCAAGGACTAAAGAAACAATATATATTTTTAGTTTGCTTAGTCTGTGCATTATCTGATTTGATTTTAATTTTCTTAGGTATCTTTTTATTTAATTATTTTTCTTATTATTTTAATAATGTAGTGGAGCTGATTTTAAATATCCTTTTAATTATTTTTTTATCTTTTTTTATTTATGGAAAAATTAAAGAAATATTTAAATTTAGATCTTTAGAATTTAAAAATAATGTCATAGCACAGAGCTCATTTAATATCTTTATTAAGACCTTAGGTTTTACATATTTAAATCCTCACGTATATTCTGATACAGTATTTTTTTTAGGAAATTTCTCAAAATCCTTTAATATTGAAAACAAAATTTACTTTGGAATAGGCGCTTCTATAGCTTCTTTTTTATTTTTCTTTTCTTTAGGATACTTATCTAAGATTTTTTCAAACAAATTAAATAATAGAAGCTTTTGGAAATACATAAATATTTTTATTATAATATTTATGTCAGGTATAGTTTTTTACATTATTAGAGATATTATTTATTAAAGATTTTTTTTGATAATTTATTAACCTTTAAATGGTTCCCATCAAATCCGTATTGAGTGTGATATTTTCCAGGAAATGCAACACATTTTATGTCTGCACTTAAAGCAGAATTTAAACTTTCTTCTGTATCTTCAATTGCCACACATTCGTCTGAGTTAATATTCAAGTATTTTAAAGCATAATTATAAATATCGGGATATGGTTTTTCTCTTAATATGAATTCATTATTGCCGATAAAATCAAAATCTTTTTTTTCAATTCTTCCTCTTAACGAGTTAAAAATAGAATTGATATTGTTACTCGTTGTTGAGCTAGCAAGCCCAATTTTTATTTTGTTCTTTTTGCAAAATTGAATTATTTCTTTTACACCGTCTCTAGGTTCAACTTTGTGTTTGTTTAAATATTCATTAAAAATTTTGGTTTTTAAATTTCTTATTTTTTTTCCGTCTATTTCAACACTAGTATCTTTTGCGTAATCATTGATTCTCGTAGTTCCACCTGATTTTGACAATAGTTTTCTGTAAATATCTTCATCCCAAAACCAGTCTAATCCACTTATTTTAAAAGCTTCATTAAATGCATCTCTTTGAAGGTCTGATGTCTCAGCTAAAGTTCCAATAGAACCAAATAAAACAGCTTTGTAACTCATTATCCCTTCACAGCACCAGCTGTTAATCCACTGATTACTTGTCTTTGGAAAAACATAACTAACATAAATAAAGGAGCAGTAGCTGAAACAACTGCTGAAACAGCCCACATCAAATTACCTTCATGTTGATTTGTTCCAAGATAACTTTGGATTTTGGGTACCATAGTATGATTTTCCTGATTTAATAAAAGAGCTGTCACTGTAAAATCATTATACGCAAGCATTAAACTAAATAATCCAGCTGTTATTACTCCAGGCCACATAACTGGCATAATGATATGTCTAAATGCTTGAAAATAAGAACAGCCATCAATTAAAGCACTTTCATCAAGTTCTTTGGGAACAGTTTTAAAAAATGAATACAATAACCACAAAGTAAATGGTTGATTTATTGCAACAAGAACAACGATGGTCGTCGGTAGTATTCCCCAAATTTGTAATTGAAAAAAAGGAAATAAATAACCAGAGACTAATGTAATATGAGGCATTGCTCTAAAAATTAATGCTGCAATTAAAATCCAAAATGCATAATTTCTTGTAGACCTAGATAAAGCGTAAGCTCCTAAGGTCCCGAGGAACAATGAAATTGTTACAACAAAAAATGTAACTATAACTGTATTCCTAGATGCTTTCCAAAACTCTCCTTCAGTCCATGCTTGACTATAAGCATCTGTTGTAAACTTTCCTCCAGTTTCTAACAACGTATTGAATGCCGTAATAGCATACCACCAGTCAGCTCTTGAAAAAAAATCAGCTCTTACTTTAAATGACCCCCAGAAAGTCCAAATAAAGGGAAAGCATGCAACCAACAACCAAACTATTATAAAGGTTGTATTAAAAATTTTTAAAGCATTTGATCTTTTATCAAGTCCGTATTCCATTTATCTCGCTGTCCTAAATTCCTTCCATGTTCTTATTAAAACTGGTGCTAAAAGTATGGCTATCCCAACAATTGTCATCATTGAGGTGGCTGCGGCCGAACCAAATAATATTACTTCCTCATTAACGAGGTTATCATAAATTAACCAAGACAAAGATTGAGCACTTCCTTCAGCACTGAAACCAATTATAGGCTCAAAAACTCTAAAATTATCCATCAATGAAATAAGAGCAACAAATGTAACTACAGGATAAATATGAGGCAAAACAATATGTCTTACTCTCTGCCATCTTGATGCTCCATCAATAATAGCTGCTTCAACAGGTTCTTGGGGAACAGTTTGTAAAGCTGCATAAAATACTACAAAAGCAAATGGTGAATGGTGCCAAATTCCATAAATTATTATAGTTATCCAAGTAAGAGTTTTTGAGGATTTTAACGATAAATAAGGGTCATCCATTAACATTTGCAAATTCGCGCCAATAATTCCTTCTGCATCTATCATCCAAAATAAAACTAAAGAACCCACCAATGGAGTAACAATCATCGGCAATATGGTTCCAAATATTAGTGGCCCTCTAATTCTTCTAGTTACTGCATTAAGACTTAATGCAATTATAAAACCTAAAAGTAAGACGTTAGGCGTTACAAACAAACAATAAGTTAAAGTAAAAATTAGAGCCTTGTAAAAGGGTAGGTTGGTAACTTGATCTACAAATTCCCCAAAACTATTTGTTTCATTCCAAAATTTTCCAATTTCTTCTATTGCAAGATGATTTCTATCGACATAAGTCCCAAATCCGTTGAATTTTCCTAAAGGCTTTTCTTCTCGAATTTTTGAGGTTTTTTCTTGGTCAACAACTATAGAAACTGTACATCCAAAAGGATCACATTTTTTTACTTCCTTAACTACTTGGTCGTGCTGCGCATAAAATGATTGTATCCCTGTTGAAATAATAGGAAGACCTATAAATAAAATCATTGCCAATCCAGTTGGCAAGAAAAACCAAAAAAAAGTTTTGTTAGGCATTAATGTAATAAGTGGGGATTTTGATCCCCACTTAAAATTTATTGATTATAGAAAGCCTTGTTCTTTTGCTTTACTCATGTAAGCTGCTTCCACATCTTTTAAAGCTTGTTCTGCTGACTCTTTACCTTGTAAAAATTCAACAATCTCACTTCCTAATGCACCATGCATTAAACCCATTTGTGGTAACATTGGATATGGTTTAGCTTTCATTTTAACAGCTTCGATAACTCCAATTGATTTTGGTCCAGGCTTAAAACCTTCAATTAACCAAACAGCTTGATCCGCTGCATCTGCAACCATCTTTTTATTAGCAGCTGCGTGTGCCAAAGCTCTAAATGTTGCTTCAGCATCAGCGTCAGATCTATTTTTTGCTAATGTGAAACCGTCCCACCATAAAGTCGCCGCTGGTATGTTTCCTCCAGCAACTGTTGCTGGTCCAGTTAATTTAGTTGCAGCTGTAATTTTTGCATCACCATCATCATCAAGCAATGTTCCTGATCTTGATGCCCAAAGAGTCATTAATGCTACATTTCCAGATTCCCATTCAACTTTAATAGCTTCACTATCGTGAGTTAAATAATCTGGGTTACTTAAACCTGCTAATTTTTTTAGCATATTTAATGTTGCTACACCTTTTGCATTGTTAATGCTTGGTTGAGCAGTTCCTGCTTTAAAGAATTCTCCTCCATGTCCAATGTACATGTTAACGAATTCTTCTGCTAAATTCCAACCAGCTTTGTATGCTGCTGCGTAAGGATATTGCATTTTACCAGATGCTCTTATTTTTTCTGATGCCGCAACTACTTCCTCATATGTTTTAGGAACAGCTATACCCAATTCTTTTAAAACATCTTCTCTGTAATATAAGTGCTGAGTATTTGCCATAAAAGCAACTGCCATTATTTTTCCATCAATTGTTATCAATTGAGAGTCTTGTATTCCTTTTCCATATTTCTTAACAAGATCATCAAGTGGTCTAATTAAGTCTTGGTTCATCAAAGGAACTATAGAGCTATTTGCTGCAATTCTTGCAGAAAACTCTGATGGATTTGCAGTTAGAGCTGGCACAGCAATTTTATTGTGCTCAGATGAGTGAGTGACTTTAAAATCCGCACTTCCTTTACATCCTTTAGCTGTTTCCACGAAAGTTCTTAAAGCTGGAAAATCATTAGCTAAAATATTTATTGATCCACTCTTAATGTTACAATCTGCGTAAGCAGAAGTTCCAAAAAGAAGAAACAATAAAGATATTAATATTTTTTTCATATTTGTTTCCCTCATTAAATTTAAATTTATGGGTGAAAGGATATATATTCCTTAGGGAATTTAAAAGTAGTTTTTAAATCGCATTTGACGCAAGCTCTGCACCTGCGACCAAAGATTCAAATTTCTTGTAAACAATATTTTCATCAACATTTCCAAAGCCTGCAAAAGTACTAAATCCACAATCACTTCCAGCCATCAATTGATCTTTATCAATTACTTTTGAATACTGGATTATTCTATTTTTTACTAACTCTTCATGCTCTATGAAGTTTGAGGTTGAGTCTATAACACCAGGAACTATTACTTTATCATTAGGAAGTTTTATATTCTCAAAAACCTGCCATTCATGAGCATGTCTTGGGTTCGAGGCTTCAATTAAATAAGTTTGGATGTTTGCTTTTAAAGCAATAGGTAATATTTTTTCTAATCCAATATCGTGAATATGTGGTCCTTCATAATTTCCCCAGCAGATATGCATTCTCAACTTAGAGGCATCGATATCTTTGATTGCTTCATTAAGACATTCGATTTGTTTTTCAGCTCTTACTAAAAATTCTTCATCTGATACATTTTTAAAAGTCATATGTCTTGCGAGTGCAAGATCTGGGCAATCAATTTGCAATAATAAATCATTTTTTGTTATTTCATCGTATTCAGTTTTCATCATTTTTGATAATGCCTCTAAATACTTATCGTCATTTTTATAGAATTTGTTTGGAAGGAAATTTGAAATTACTCCTGGTGATGCAGAGTTTATAAATCCTTGAGAATGGTTATTTTTTTTTAATGCAGATTTTAAATTACTGATATCTTTAGTTAAAGATTTAGTATCTTTAATTTTTAAATCAGCAGTACAACATGGTCTTGTATAAGTAGGTGTGCCTCCTGATTTTGCAATTTTTTCTTTATATGATGGAAAATCATCTAAGTCTTTAGGAGCTCTTCTCTCGCTTTCACCACTAAAGCCATGTAATCGATCCTTGACATAAGTAGCGTAACTTATTTTTGACATTTCACCATCACTTATAATGTCAATTCCGATATCAATTTGTTTTTTTACAATTTTGTTTACATCTTCTTCAATTATTTTATCAAGTTCTCCTTGATCAAATAATTCATTTTTATCTTTTTTAAATAGTATCTCAGATAGCTTTTTTGATCTTGGTAGACTTCCAACATGTGTGGTTTTAATTTTATCCATTGTTTTTACATTAATATTTGTTTCCAAATAGCCACTTCATCAAACAATACCCATTCTCTTATTATTTTATAATCTCTTAATTCTGCATGATTTATACCCATTATAAATAAATCTTTGTCAGTCTTTTTCCCAAATTCTTCACTGTCTTTAGAGTGCTTACCACTTAAAAACCATCTGATTGTAGCTTTTTGATTGTTATTTTTTTCATCCAATGATGCAACATGTTCGATTGTAAATTTTATTTCAGAAAATATATTTTTTAAAGAGCTCCAATATTTAATTATATCTTCACTGCCATTTCCTACTTTATTACTTGGCCAAAATAGACTGGCTGCTCTATCATAATCTTCAAAATCATAACCATTATTAAATATTTTCTTTAAAATATTGGAATATATATAACCTGATGAAACTTCATTAACTTTTACTGGAGTATAATCTGACTTTTTATCTGAAGATCTATTAAAAACTTTGATAGCTTTAGATGCCCCACCTTCTTTATCAATTAAATGCCTTGCAAATTGCTCGGGTGTATAACCTAGCTGTCGAACCATTGCACCTTGATCTCTCACAATCCACTCATCATAAACCTGATTATTTTTACATGCACAGTCAGCTATAACTCTATAAACAATTTTGTTTCCTGTTTTTTTTCCGTAATACCCGTCATTTAAATGTGTAGCTTTGCTCAAAATTCTGTGAGATGAATGATATCCTTCATCGTCATTTCCACTCCAAATTACATCTTCACCTAATAATTGTCTGTCTGGAAATTCTTCTAAAGTTTTATAAGTTGCATCAATAACAGGTTTAAAACCATAGGTTATTCCAAAGGGTGATCTTACAGGGATATTCTCTGAATAATATTTAGATATCGACTCGACATCTTTCCCTTCCCAAATTTGTTTAGTAATTTTTAAAATGTAATCTGTTAAATTTTTATAATTACTATCAAATCCTTTCATTAGATCTGACTAACAAAATTTAAAATACTATTTTCTGAATTATTACAAGAGATATCTATTTTGCTACTCAAAGGAACTGAAAAAGTGTCTCCTTTTTCTAATTTTATATTTGAGTTTCCTATTACTATTTTCCAATTACCTTGTTGAGCAAAAAGAACGGTAGGCTTTATACATTCAATACCTTTAATTTCACCAGATATAGAATTTAATGTTGTTAAATTAAATCCAGTATCTTGTTTGATTGAAGGTTCATAAGTTTTTTTATTAAAATTGTTTCCTAATACTTGATATAATTTAATACCATTAACTTCATCGCTAATATTGTTTTGTTTATTTCTATAAATATTTTTTTCTAATTCTTCTGGCAAATAATTATCAAATCTTTCTAATTCATCTTGAGTGATAGGCTCTATCATCTTTCTACCTTTAGGCACTTCAACTTTTTTTAAATCTATTAACGAATTATCATCAAGCAATGCCATACCGGTCTCTTTTGCCTTTTTTAAAATTTCTGGAACCCATGTTATTATACCAGGATCATCTCCTCCTAATACAACAAACATCAAACTTTCTTTATCTCCAACATTTTCAAATGCTCTGAACATATTTGTAGGCATTGAAATTATATCTCCAGCTTCTAATATTGTTTCTTGTTTTCCATCAGCACCCCAATAAAATCTCCATTTACCTGAGTAAATTACAAATACTTCAGCCGTAGTATGACTGTGAAGACCAGATCCATTTTTTGGCATAGCACTCACTGCTCCTAAATTATACCCATGTAAAGACTGTATTTTTATTAGTTGTTTGGTGTCTTCAGCGACACCACGTCCAATAATTGTATAATTTTTTCTTTCTTTATGACCTTCTAATCTACCCTCTACAAAAGGAAGGCTACTCGGAACGAGATCATTAAATTTTGCCAATCTATCAATCATATTCTTGTTATTTATCTCTATTTAAATATAAATTGCAATTTATGCAAATAGAACAATTTGATACAGGTCTTAAAATTAAGAAAAACATTGAAGATGTAGAAATTACACCTATCCAAAACTTAAATAATAAAAAATTTGTTATTGAGAATTTTAGAAATATTTATGGATTAAAAAAGATTAATCTTAAAAAAAATTTACTAAATATATTTGACAAAGATATCAAAGTTAATTGTTTTGAACCATTAAATGAATTTAATGGCATAGATAATTTTATAGAAAAATTTTGGAATCCTTTATTTGATGCATTTCCAGACATCGAAAGAAGAGAAAATATCATCCTTGGAGGCTCTTTTAGAGACAAAGTCCAAGTAGGTTCTTATTCTACTTTATCAGGTTTCTTTTTAAAGCCTTGGTTAGGTATAAAACCAAATTTTAAAATGATTAATCTTAAATGTTGTGAAATTCATGAAATTAAAAATGAAAGAATTATTGAAAGTCATATCTTAATTGATGTGATGGATTTTTTAAGACAAGCTGACAAATGGGTTATTAATCCATCAAGAGGATCCGAAGGAGCATGGTTACCTCCGTTTAATACAGATGGAGTAAATTTTTTTGAAGATTACTGGGAATTAGGACATTACTGCGAAATAGGAGACGGAAAATTTTCTCTATGTGGTGGATGGCATAGTTTAAAGGCAAAGTATGGATCAAATGATTGGCTTGGATATACAGCTGACAACCAAGATGTTGTAATGAGAGTAATGGATTTTTATCATCACGATGAAGGATTAATTAGAGAGAACTGGGTACCTATTGATATAGTCCATATCTTAAAGCAAATAGGTATAGATGTATTTGAAAAAATTAAAAATGATTGAAAGTTATGAGGCCGTTTTCACGACCTCATAGTAAATATTTTAGTTAATCCACTTATTAACTGTAGCCATATTATTTTTAACCCATTCTTCTGCCATATCGTCAGCATCCATTTCATCTCTTCCAACTTTTAATATCCATTGGTTGATTACTTTAGGGTCCATAGCCATTTGACTTAAAAATTTAGCAGCTTTTGGATTTCTTTTTTCCAAAGATTTTGAGTAAGCTACATAAATAGTCGCTTGTCTACTTTTGCATGGAAACTCTGATACTTCTAACCAATCTTCAGCATCTAAGTTCATATTTGAATCACATCCTTCAGTGTAAGCAGGCTCACCAATTTCATGTAAGTCATAAGCTGCATGTAACCATTCTGGTGTCCAATAATAAAATAATATTGGCTTTTGATTATCAATTGCATCTTTTAATTGTGCTTTAAAAGTATCTTGTGGAATAATATTTGGTTCCCAAAGGTCAGTTAAACCATAACTTTTAAATTTAACTTGCCACATTTTTGTAGATTTCCATCCAGCATCACCGGCCCAGTATTCACCTTTACCATTACCGTCTGTATCAAACATCGCTGCAACGTTTGGATCTTTCATTGCTGCAACATCTGGAACTTTGCTTTTTAAAAATGCAGGAACATACATATCTTGAGTTCCTTTATAAGGTGTGTTGACAGCTACAGTTTTGTTTCCATCAATATATTGATCCCAAATACCTTGTCTATTCGGCATCCACAAATCTGTATAGACATCAATTTTTCCGTCACCTTTGTCCATTCCAGCCATTATCAAGTTACCGTCTGATAATCCCTGAACAATTTCTGCTTCAGAATTCAGAGGTCCATTAATGACAGCTTTAATAATATGTCCAATAACTTTTGCACCAGTCCAACTTAAGTCTGAGATCATTACTTTCTCACCTGCAGCTTTAGCTGAAGTTGTAACAAGCATTATTGAAGAAAATATTAAACCTAATATTAGTTTTTTCATTTTTACCTCTCTTGTTATTTAATGAAAGAATTATCTAATTTTTAAAAATGATAATCAATTACTATTTTTCTATTATTTCGTAGCTTTCTGTACAACTCTATCAATGATCATAGCTATAAAAGCAATTGCAAGACCTGCTAAAATTCCTCTTCCAATTTTTGTGTTCGCTAAAGCCTCAACAACTATTAGACCCATCCCCCCTGCACCAATTAAAGCAGCAATAACTACCATTGATAAACACATCATGACTACTTGATTTATACCAGCCATTATTGAGGGAAGGGCAAGTGGTAACTCAACACTATATAATAGTTGTCTTTCTGTAGAACCAAAAGCAAGAGCTGCTTCTTTAATTTCAGATGGAACTTGTCTAATTCCTAAAGCTGTTAATCTTACTATAGGAGGCATTGCAAATATTACAGTTGCAATAATTCCTGGTGGTTTTCCAACAGAGAAAAAAGCAACTGCTGGTATCAAATATACAAATGAAGGAATCGTTTGCATAACATCTAGAATAGGCCTTGTAATTGTTTCAGCTCGATTTGATTTTCCAACCAAAACCCCTAATGGCAGTCCAATAGCACAACATATTAAAGTAGCGGTTAATACTAAAGCCATAGTATCCATTGCTGTATTCCAAAAACCAAATAAGGCGAGATAGATCAGTGCAAATGCTACAAACATTGTAACTCTAAATCCTGCAATCTTATGAGCTACAAGTAAAAATATTCCTCCCGTAATTATCCAAGGTGTTCCAACAAATAAAGCAGATATTCCTTTTAATAATGACCTTATTCCATCGGTTGCTGCATCAAAAACATATCCGTGAAATGCAGTTAAGTAACCAACTTTTTCCTCAATTTTTTGTGAAACATATTTATTAAGAGTAATTGAAGGCATTCCTTCTCTAGGAGGTTTTTTCTTTACATATCTAGTGCCATCCTCATTTCTTGGATAGCTAACTTTAACTGGTCTATCTATCCAAATTAAAATAGGAAATTCAGATATAAAGAAACAATCAAATCTTTTTTTAAAAGATACCTCAGCACCTTTTTCCATTGCTCTATGTTGTTTGATACAAGTTCTTTCATCAGGAGCGAATTGTGATGATCTATATAATGTTAAAGGCCAAATTAATGCTAGAACTAAAAAAACGTTTATAAGTCTCGAGAAGTTAACACCTGATGATGTTTTTTTACTTATTTGCCACTTATCAAATTGTTTGATGTAAACTCTATCTGCTAACCAACCAATTAATATTCGTCCTATAATAATAGTTAAAATTGCATAAATTAAAGAACTATCTTGCCAGTTTGAGTATCTATCAACCAAAAAATCCTTTTTATCTAATATTGCTTGCTCAATACCAGCGCCATATCTAAAATATAAAGTAATATTTACTGCAGCTATTAAATCTAAAAATGAACTTAGAAAAAAAAGAAACCAGTTCCCTCTTAAAGCACACCAAAAGAAACCTCCTAAAAGAGCCGAGTAGTTTATATGATATAATTTTAATTGGTTTCTTTGAATTAAGCCAAATACTTTACTGTAATAGTCACCATTTTTTTGGGCAAAATCTTTGAATGAGTTTTTTACTGTTTTTTCTTTACTCATATAGAGGAAAGACTACATCATTCTTTTAATTTGAAAAACCATATTTTCGAAGTCTAACATCACCAGTTCTAGCATGCGCTTCCATACCCTCGTACCTAGAAATTCGAGCTGCAGCAGCACCGACTTCTTTATTAGATTCTTTATTCATTTTTTGATAAGTAACTGTTTTTATAAATTTTCCAACGTATAAGCCGCCAGTATATTTTCCCGCTCCCTTTGTTGGTAAAATGTGATTTGGTCCAGAACATTTGTCACCATATGCAACTGTTGTTTCCTCACCTAAAAATAATGAACCATAATTTTTTAAATTTTTTAAATACCAATCTAAGTTTTCAGCCTGAACCTCTAAATGTTCAGGAGCATATTCATCACTAACCTTTAACATTTCTTCTTTAGTATCACACATAATTACTTCTCCATAATCTCTCCAAGCAGCATCAGCATTATTTCTGTTGTGTTCAGGTAGTTCATGAATAATTTCTGGAACTCTTTTCATCACATAATCACATAAAGATTTATCAGTAGTGTATAACCAAGCAGGGGAGTCAGGACCATGTTCAGCCTGTCCAACTAAATCATAAGCAATTATTTCTTTATCAGCTGTATGATCAGCAATTATGCCTATTTCTGTCGGTCCAGCAAATAAATCAATTCCAACTTTTCCAAATAAAATTCTTTTAGACTCTGCTACAAATTTATTTCCAGGTCCAACAATCATATCTACCTCTGGATTACCAAAGCAACCATATGCAAGTGCACCAATTGCTCCTATACCACCAATGTTCATAATTACATCTGCACCACAAAGGTTAGCTGTATAAATTATAATTGGGTTTGCACCATTTGAATCTTTTGGTGGACTTGTTGCAATTACATTCTTTACTCCTGCAACTTTTGCAGTCGTTACACTCATTATAGCAGAGGCGATATTGTTATATCTTCCACCAGGAACGTAGCACCCAACGGTATTTACAGGTATTAATTTTTGTCCTGCTATTAAACCAGGTGATAATTCAACTTCTGAATCTTTTCCAAGATTTTCTAGTTGATGTTCTGCAAACTTCCTTACTCTTTCATGAGAGAACTGAATATCATCTTTAATCTTTTGATCTAAAGTTTTATTTATTTCCTCAATTTTTTCTTTGCTAACAATTATATCACCTTCATAATTATCAAATTTTTTTAAAATATCTTTAACCCCTTGATCCTTTGTTTTTTCTAAATCTTTTAAAATAGAACTTACTTTTGTTCTTGTTTCATCTTCACCTGTAAATGCAGTTTTTTCAGCTTTTTTTATATAAGTAATTGCCATTATCTTTCCTCTAATTTTATAAATGTTTAAATTATAAAAGATGTTTATTCAACAGAAGTTTAATCTAAAGCAACAACAGCTGCAGCTATTGAAGCAAGTCTTGCTGTCGCATCATCTGACCTACTTGTTATAACAACAGGTACTTTACCTCCAACAACTACGCCTGCTGCACATGCTCCCATAAAATAAATCATCATTTTTACAAGCGCATTTCCAGTTTCGACATTTGGAACTAATAATACATCAGCTTCTCCAGCAACTATATTCTCAATTCCCTTAAT
>LUMI01000390.1_pt1 | contig 14111 bp, 16 predicted proteins | sample 729681 | NCBI WGS metagenome assembly LUMI01 (sample SAMN03860267, study PRJNA289734) | marine metagenome | biome: seawater column; feature: ocean; material: water; isolation source: Red Sea water column Station 34 - depth 10m | place: Saudi Arabia: Red Sea | collected 2011-10-15 | depth 10 m
GTTTGAAGATACAAATAAAATGTTTGAACAACCAAGTAAAACTGACATTAAAATAACTAAATTTTTATCAGATGAAGAAATAGAAAATCTAGCAAAGGAGATTAAAAATGTTTGATTGGAAAAAACCAACAGTACAAATGTTAGGTAGATGGCAACCATGGCATGACGGACATACAGAATTATTTAAAAGAGCACTTCAGAAAACAGGTCAGGTATGTATTATGTATCGTGACGTGGGAGGTGTAGATGCAGGTGTAGAAGGTCAAGCTGACAATCCATTTCAATTTGAAGAAGTAAAAGCAAAAATTAATGAAGGTTTAGCTCAACATGGTTTTACTGATGGAAAAGAATATGTAGTTGTTAAGGTTCCAAACATTATTGATATTTCTTATGGAAGAGGAGTTGGTTATTCATTTACAGAACATGATTTAGGAAAAGAAATACATGATATCTCGGCAACAAAAATTAGAAATGAAATGAGAGTTAAAGGGGAATTAAAATAAGCTAAATTTTTTCTCCTGCTGGTTTTCCATATCCAACATTTTTTTTCCCATATCGTCTTACTCTCACATTACATTGTTCTGCATGACCTATAAAACCTTCTAAATGTGAAAGTCTAGATCCATATTCTCCGATGAGAGTTGCAGCTTCATCTGTCATAATCTTTTGATAAGTATGGGTTTTAATGAACTTACCAACCCACAAACCACCAGTATATCTTCCAGCTTTTTTAGTAGGAAGAGTATGATTAGTGCCTATAACTTTATCGCCATTTGCAACATTAGTTCTAGCACCCAAAAATAGAGCTCCATAAGATGTCATATTTTCTAAAAACCAATCATCTTTTTTTGTCATAACTTGAACGTGCTCTGAAGCTATTTCATTTGCTTTAGATAACATCTCCTCATAGGTATCACACAAAATCATTTCTCCATAATCTCTCCAGCTTGTACTTGCTGTTTCTTTAGTAGGTAAAATTTCTAAAATTCTATCAATCTCTTTAAATGTTTCTTCTGCAAGTTTTCTTGAGTTTGTTATCATCACAGCAGGAGAATTATATCCATGTTCAGCTTGTCCTAATAAGTCTGTTGCACATATTTCACCGTCAACAGTTTCATCTGCAATAACCATTGTTTCAGTTGGACCAGCAAATAAATCGATACCAACTTTGCCATACAATTGTCTTTTTGCTTCAGCAACAAATGCATTACCAGGTCCAACAAGCATATCTACAGGTTTAATTGTTTCTGTACCAATAGCCATAGCACCAACTCCTTGCATTCCTCCCAAAACATAAATTTCGTGAGCACCACCCATTTTCATTGCTGTAACGACAGCTGGATTTGGCTTACCTTTAAAAGGTGGGGTAGTAGCAACAATTCTTGGAACCCCAGCAACAGAGGCAGTAACAACTGACATATGAGCAGAAGCTACCATTGGGAATTTTCCGGCAGGTACATAACATCCTACTGCTTGTACTGGTATATTTTTATGACCAAGAATCACACCTGGATGTGTTTCTACTTCTAATTCACTTAAAGTTTTAAGTTGTGCTTCCGCAAATGATCGCACTTGTTTTTGAGCAAATTTAATATCTTCCTTGTCATCATCAGAGACTTCACTCATTAATTGATTTATTTGCTCTTCACTTAATCGAAAACTATCTGGAGAATAGTTATCAAATTTTTGAGATAACTCTCTAATATGTTCATCTCCTTCTGATTCAATTTTACTTAATGTTTCCTCAACAATTTTTTTTACTTTATCATTATCTTCAATTCTTTGTTTTTCATCCAAACCTTTTTTTAAATATTCAATTGCCATAATTATTTTTTATGAATTAATTTAAAGATATCAATGCCTATTTGATCTAATATGTGTGCTATATCGATTGGTACCCAATTTTCTCTAATTAACCCTTCATGATGTAAATAAAAATCCATTACTCTCATTGTTATTTTTTTTTGAGTAGGTTCATATCAACCTCCAGTCATTGAATAATTACCATCACCAATTTCAATATAATGTCCAATTTTCCAATAATCCCTTTCTTTAAATGTAAGTCTAAATGGAAGTTGATGATATTCTACATATCCTTTTAAACCTCTTGCAGTTCCTATTCCTGCAGGTCCGTGCCACATCATTTTTGGATGCCAATAATTTTTTTGAGGATGATTAAGTAATTTATCTCTTATATAATCTTTGTTTGAGTTTGGATCACTTTCGGGCTTAATATTTAAACTTCGCTGCATGGTTAATGCTTGATTTAAAGATTCTAAAGATAATTCGTTGTCAAAATTTTCATTATTTTCTCCATCTCCAGTAATAGGCGCTGACCACATACCTTCTGCTCCTAAAGATTTATTAATTGGCCAGTGTCCAGCTTGTCTAATAAAATCAACTGTATCAATTAAAACATATGATTTTATAATTTTACCATTAGAGATTTGATGAGCTTCGCAAGTTCTAAGATAAATATTTTTTTTTGTGGGTGTAACACCGAGCCATTCGTTGACAAATGTTCCAGTTAGATAGCTAACAAACGATACAAATACTTTGTCTCTATAAGATCCTCCAATTACAATTATATTTCTTCTTTCGAGATCTGGAAAAGCTTCTTTTAGAGGTATCCAAAGTTTATTTTTTTTTATTTTCTAAATTTTCACTTGTACTTAAATCTACAAAAATTATTTTCTTGTTTTCTTTTTCCCCTGTTTCAAAATCTTCAATTTTATTTGTCATAAAAATTATTTACATACTAATAAATATTAATTGATTTATTCAATAATTTGAATAATATTCAAAAAAAATGAATAAAATATCATAAAGATATGTCAATTAATATTACTACAAGATTAGCAAAATTTGAGGAACTTATTCCAAGTACTATTCCTTTTGTAGAAGGAAAATTAAAGGGACATCAAGATAGGAAAAATTATTCTGTTATAGGCCCAGGTGTTAGTGAAGATGCTAAACAAAATGTTAAAATAGCTGAAGCGCATGGCTTCAATATTGGCGCTGTAAGTGCTGCTCCAATGAACGGTTCTGGATTACATAGCCATACAACTGCTGAAGTATTTATAATTCATTCTGGTGCTTGGCGTTTCTATTGGGGAGTTGATGGCACAGAAGGAGAGGTAATACTTAAAAAAGGTGATATTGCTTCTTTCCCTACAAATATGTTTAGAGGTTTTCAAAATGTAAGCAAAGAAGAAGCGTTAATGTTTGTAGTTTTAGGTGAAAATGATCCAGGTGTAATCACTTGGACTCCAAAACTTTTAAAAGATGCAAAAGATTCTGGTATGGTATTAATGAATGATAATTCTTTAGTAGATACAGAAAAACAGAAAATTACTGATGAAACTAAAATTATTCAACCATTAAAAGAAGATGAATTAAAGAGTTTTGATCATTATTCCTCAGAAGATATAGAAAAGTTTGTCATTCGATTTGATGAAAAAGATAAATACTTTGTTGATGATGAACACTATCAATCCAATAAAATTATTAATTACCTTGATCAATTTAATATTCATAATAAATCATTTATTCCAAACATACCGCATTTAACAGGATTTAGCCTTTCACTTCTCCATGGAAAAAATGCCCATATACATGAATACAAATTTGAGAAATCAGAAGTATATCATTGTTTATCTGGTGAATGGGAAATAGATTGTGATGGAGAGAAAGTAGTAATTAAGGACAAGGATACTTTTTCAGTACCAAAAAACTCATCACGATCAATTAAGCAGATAAGTGATGAGGATGGAAATTTATTTATTATAAGACAAACAAATTAAGAATTCAGTTATATGAAAGGTTTTAATAACAAGTTTGAAAATCTTCCAGATTATATTCTAAAAATAACTCATCAGATATGGGAAGAAAAAGATGTTAACTCAATTATGGAATATTATGCTGAAAATATTCCTGTTAGATCACCTATGGGAATCATTTATGGACCTAATACAGTAGTTGATGCAACTAATGCAACTTTAGACGAATTTCCAGATAGGCAATTATTAGGTGAAGATGTAATTTGGATTGGTAACGAAGATGAAGGGTTTTTATCTTCTCATAGAATTCTTAGTAAAGCCACTCATGTAAAAGATGGTTTATATGGTAAAGCAACAAATAAAAAACTTGTATACAGAGTCATTGCTGACTGCGCTTGTAAGAATAATCAAGTTTATGATGAATGGTTAGTTAGAGATCAAGGAGCAATTGTTAGACAGCTAGAAATAGATCCAAAAAAATATGCAGCAATTTTAATAAAGCAAGAAGGTGGAATAAAGAATTGCATTAAACCATTTGATAAGAATTCATCTCAAGAATCAAGTTATACACCACCAATTTTATCAAAAAATAATATAGCTGATCAATATGCAGAAAATTTAGAAAACATTCTTAATATTAATTCTAAATCTACAATTGAAAAAAATTATGACAGATCAGTTCAACAATTTCAACCAGGAGGTTTTGTTTGTTATGGTATCGATGATGTAACAAATTTCTGGCTAAATTTAAGACAATCTTTCCCAGATGCTCTTTTTAGAATAGAACATAAAAGTTTTACTGTAGAAGAAAATCAACCAAAAAAAGTTGCTATACGCTGGTCTTTAGTTGGGAAGCACAGTGGGAATGGTATATTTGGGCAAGCTTCTAATTCTGAGATTTATATTATGGGAATTAATCATGCCGAAATAGGACCAAGAGGTATAAAGAACGAATGGGTTTTATTTGATGAAACTGCAATTTGGAAACAAATCTTGATAAAAACAGGTTAATTAAAAAATGTCTAAAATATTAACTACACATGTAGGCAGCTTGCCTAGATCAAAAGGACTTTCAGAAATTTTATTTTCTAAAGATCGGGGTGAAAAATTTATTAAAGAAGATTTTAATAATATATTGAAAAAAAATGTTGAGACAATTGTTAAAAAACAGATCGAAGTTGGTATTGATTATATAAGTGACGGTGAAATGAGTAAAATAAGTTATGCCACTTATATAAAAGATAGGATAGATGGTTTTTCTGGAGAAAGTGAAAGAAGAGCACCAGCTGATTTAGATGATTTTCCAGAGTATAAAGAAAAAATAGCTAAAAGTGGGGGTACACCAACGTATAGCAGACCGTGTTGTACTAATGCATTAAAAATCAAAGATAAAGATTCATTAAATAAAGACTTAGAGAATTTTAAAAATTCATTAGATAAAAACAATCATCAAAAAGCATTTATGAATGCTGCATCACCAGGTGTCATAAATGTATTTATGCCAAATAGGTTTTATAAAACAGATGATGAATATTTACATAAACTTTCAGAAATTATGGCTATTGAGTATGAGACAATTACTAAATCAAATATACAAGTGCAATTAGATTGTCCTGATCTTGCATTAGCTAGACATATGAATTTTAAGGAATTATCCGAACAAGAATTTTTAAAACGTGCGGAAATTCAAATTGAGTGTTTGAATGAAGCTTTAACTAATGTAGATGTTAATATGACTAGAATGCATATTTGTTGGGGAAACTATGAAGGACCTCATACACATGATATCCCACTAGAAAAAATATTACCAATAATTTTAAAATCTAAAATTAAATATTTTTTAATTGAGTCATCAAATCCCAGACACGCACATGAGTGGAAAGTTTTTCAAGATATTAAATTACCAAAAGATAAAGTTTTAGTTCCTGGTGTTATCGATTCAACATCAAATTTTGTTGAGCACCCTGAGGTTGTAGCAGATAGATTAATTCAGTTTTCAACGGTAATTCCAAAAGACCAACTAATGGCTGGAACTGATTGCGGATTTAGTACTTTTGCAGGATTTGGCAAAATTGATGAAAATATTTGTTATGAAAAACTTCATTCTTTAGTTGAAGGAACTAAATTAGCAAACAAAGTTATATAATTTATCTAGATGTTTTTCTTTTTATTAACGTTCCTTGGATTAAATGACTAACGGCCTCATAATCTGGATCTTTAATATTATCATTAATAAGTTGAGTTACTAATTTTGACATTTGTCTCAAGGGCTGTTTTACAGTACTTAAATTGTAAGATGACCAGTTTGCCATTGAGATATCGTCATATCCAAATATTTCAATATCTTTAGGTATTTCAATTTTTGTATTTTTTTTAATGTAATCTAAACATCCAAATGCCATCGTATCATCTGCACAAAAAATAGCTGAGATTTTTTTATTCGTTAAGATTTTTGCTGTTGCTGCATATCCACCTTCATATGTAAAATTTCCTTTTTGAGAGTATAATTTTAATTTTTTTGATTTTTTTAATTTATTTTTAAATCCTTTACATCTTTCATTACTTACATAAGATCCTGTGGGACCTTCAATTAAACCAACTTCCTGATGGTTATTTTTGATTATTTGATCTGCAATTAATTCACCACCAAATCTATGATTACATGCAACTGAACTTATAGTAGGGATATCCCAAGCTCTATTATAGGCTATAATTTGAATCTTTTTATTTAAGCAATTTTCAACAAATTGATCTGTTGGTTTAGTTGCTGAAATTATTGCAACTAATCTTTCTTTCAAATATGGCTGAATGAGCTTATCGTCTAATTCTTCACCATCATCAGTTGTTATCAATAAAATTCTAAAACCCGATAAACGTAGCGCTTCATGCAATTCAGTTAATACCTCTGGATAAAATCGATTGGTTATATAAGGTAAAATAACTCCCACTAGTCCACTATCTTCAATATTTTGAGAATCTTGCAAAAAAGTTTGAGGTTTATATTTTAGTTTTTTGGCAGCTTCAAGAACCCTTAGTTTTGTCCTGCTTGAGATGCTTGCACCTTTAGTAAAACATCTTGAAACAGCTGATTGAGATACTCCTGCTAATTTTGCGACATCTTGGGATGTGGCATTTTTATTCATCATTTTTCCTTTTTTATGTATGCAAATGCTTGAATAATTATTCAAACTGTTGCATTAATAAAATATTATAAATTAATATATTAATAAATTATAGGGGAAACAAATGAAAAAAATACTAGTATTATTTGCGATTTTCACATCATTTTTTTTCTTAGCCGGTACTAATGCAAAAGCTTGCGAGCTAAACAATTCTGTACCAGTAACTTCTTTATCTGCAGGATTTGATGCCTGGAAAGTTGTTACTTCTGCTATGGAAGAGTGTGGAAATTTTACACCTACACTTGATCAAGAATACAGAGATAAGCTTGTTGCATCATTAGAAAGCAACCCATCTCAATTTACAATGGCAGGTGTTTCAGCTTCTACAAATGTATCGGTTCTTGATGCTGGTGTAACTAGACCACTTGACGATCTAGTTGCTAAATATGGAGACTCTCTACAAGATAATCAAAAAATTGTAATTGATGGAAAAATTATGGCAATTGCAATGATGACAAATGCTCAACATTTATTTTACAGAGAAGATATTTTGAGTGATCTTGGTATAGATATTCCAACAACTTATGACGAGCTTTTGAAAGCTGCTAAAGTTATTAAAGATGCTGGAGTTGTAGATTATCCACTTGGTGGAACATTCAAGTCAGGTTGGAATTTAGGAGAAGAATTTGTAAATATGTATTTGGGTTTTGCTGATTCTTTTTTTGATGGAAATATGCCAGCAGTTAATAATAACGATGGCTATGAAACACTTAAGATGATGAAAAAACTAACAGAATATATGGATCCTGAGTATTTAACTTCAGATTCTACATATGTTCAACAACAATTCCAACAGGGTAAGATTGCTCTTGCAAACCTTTGGGCGTCTCGAGCTGGTGCTATGGATAATGCAGAGGAGTCAACAGTTGTTGGATTAGTAAAGTTTGCATCAGCGCCTAAAGCAAAAAAGAATGGTAAACCAGCATCTACATTATGGTGGGATGGTGTTGTTATAGCTAAAAATGTTACTGATGAAGAAGCAGAAGCAGCATTTAAACTAGCTATGGTTGGATTAGATCCAGCAAACTTAGGAGCGAACCCTGAAGCTGCTCCTTGGCTGTCTAATGCGTTTGATCCAGCTCCATCAAATATTGGTGCAATTTTAACTGCAAAATCTGGAGCAGCTCCTTATCCTGCATCAGCAAAAATGAGCACACTCCATGGAGTCTTAGGTGCTGCTATTGGTGATTATTTGACTGGCGCAGCTACTGCAAAAGCTACTTTAGAAAAAATTGAGGCTGATTATATTACTGCAGCAACAGAAAAAGGTCTCTTATAATTTTATATAATTGTATATTACTCCCCTTTTAAAATCTTAAGGGGGGTAATATTAGTAAATGAAAAAATCTACTTTTTTAGTTTTTACAATGCCATCATTTATAATGATGACATTATTTATTGCCTTACCTCTTCTAATAGTTTTAATTCAAAGTTTTCAATTCAACCAAGATGTATTAGAAACGATTGAAAGAGAAAATTGCGATCCTTTTGGATGTAAAACAGAAACAATTACCGTTCCTGTATTAGATGAAAATGGAAATAAAATAAAAAATAATATTTGGGTAGGCTTTCAAAATTATAAAAATATTTTGAAATTTGAACAATTATCATCTGTTATTTCAAATGATGGTTTTGAATGGAGTAAAATAAGATCTATTGATTTTTATAAAGCTCTAAGGTTTACACTAACATTTACATTTATTACTTTACCATTTGTAATAATCTTAGGTTTAATATTAGCTCTATGCGTTAATGTTTTAATTAATAGATTGAAAGGTCCAATAATTTTTATAACCTTGCTCCCATTTATAATTACACCTGTAATAGGTGCTTTATCAATAAAATGGTTATTTATAGGAGATGGTATATTAACTTTATTTTTAGAAAATATTTTAGATAAAGATATTGCCCTATTTTCTCAAGGCTGGACGATAGAGATTCTAATGCTTTTTTATAGAGTTTGGCACACTATACCTTTTGCCTTTGTTATTTTTTATGCAGGACTACAAACTGTCGATAAAGAAAAAATTGAGGCAGCATTTGTAGATGGGGCAAATAGACTTCAGCGTTTAAGATTTATTATAATTCCGCATATCATGCCATTAATAGTATTTGTTGCTTTAATTCATTTAATGGATTCATATCGAGTTTTTGATGAAATTGTTGGTTTTAGTGCTTCTGGATTTAGGATTTCATTACAATGGATGACTTATGATTTCTTGAGAATTGATGATTCTGGAACAAGATCTATTGGAAGAGCATCAGCTACTTCTGTTCTTACAATGATAGGAATTATAATAATATTAATTCCAGTTTTAAGAAGAACTTTTAAAGAGCAAAAAGAAAAAAGATTATAATGGAAAGTAAACTTTTTAACTTAACCACGCCTCTTAAAATTATTGTTTCAATTACAATAATTACGTGGTGTATAATTGCTTTATTCCCTCTCTTATGGATTGTTGTAATGTCAATAAAACTTCCTGTTGATTCTTTTGCTTCCAATCCTTTAAAGGTAATAATTGGTCCAAGCACAAAAGAACAGGTTGGAGGTCTATCTTTTGTTAACTTTATTTTTCTTTTTCTATCAATTTATTTGTTTTATAAATTATACCAAATAAGAAAAATTTTATTTGATTTAATTAATCCTATTTTAAAATTTTCTTTAATTACTTTTTTCATTTTATTCATTTTATATATAACTATTTCCTTCATATTATTTTTTTTAATTCAAAATAATTTATCTGAATTTGTAAATATATTATTTTCAAATTTAGAATTCTTAAAAATTTTTTCTTACCCAATCATAGGTTTTACTCCTCAGCATTATTTGTCTGTTTGGGTTGGTAATGAATTTTATAAACAATTCTTAAATACTATGATTGTAACAGGTGGGGTTGTTACAATTTCATTAACTGTTGGAACACTAGCTGGTTATGGATTAGCAAGAAGTAATTCTATGATTGCCTTTTGGCTTTTAATTTTTGCTTTAATTTTTAGAGCCTTACCTCATTCTGTTTTGGTTACTGGTTATTTAGAACCTTTTATAAATTATGGATTATATGGAAAAAAAATTGCTGTTATTGTTTTGTTAGTAGCTATTAACCAACCTTTTACAATATGGATGCTGAGATCATTTTTTATGAATATACCTCAAGATTTAGATGAAGCTGCTCAAATTGATGGATGTAATCCTTTTCAAGCTTTCTGGAAAGTTGTGATGCCTTTAATGTGGCCAGGTGTAATTACAACAGGATTATTTTCTTTCTTGTTAGCTTATAATGATTATCTTGTTGCAGCATTATTATTAGATGGACAATCACAAACTATGGTTCCAGCAATTATGCAATATTTTAATATGGAAACTAAAATGACAGATTTAGTTGAGTCAATTGCTGCTGCTGCATCAATTACTGCACCATTGTTTTTGTTAGTGATGTTTTTCCAAAAACAAATAGTGTCTGGTTTAACTCAAGGTGCAGTAAAGGGTTAACAATAATATGATAATTATTTATTAAAATTATAAGATGAAATACAAAGCATTACTTTTTGGATCAATTGGAACACTGATTGAATCTTCTAATATCCAACGTAATTCATTTAACGAAGCCTTTAAAGAAGCTGGTTTAGATTGGTATTGGGACGAGCAAGATTATAGAATTTTATTAAAAAAATCAGGTGGCACTAAGAGAGTAGAAGATTTTGCAGAAAAAAATAATATCAATGTTAATGCATCACAAATTAGAGATAGAAAAACAGAATTATTTAGTTCATTCATTATTCAAAACAAACAAAAATTAAGAGAAAGTGTTTATGAAATGATTAGATATACTAAAGATAATAATATTAAACTTGCATTCTCAACTTCTACAACTGTAAATAATGTAGAAGCTGTATTTGAAAGTCTTTCTAATCAAATTTCAAAAGCGGATTTTGATTTTATTGGAAATAGATCATTTGTTAACAATGAAAAACCTCATCCAGAGATATATAAAGTAACACTAGAAAAATTAAATTTAAAACCTGAAGAATGTCTTGCAATTGAAGATACAGAGGAAAGTAGTAATGCCGCTGTTAATGCAAGTGTTAAATGTATTGCATTTCCAGGTGATTTTCACAAAGAAGATAAATTTGATATGTGCATCAAAAAAATGAATTTATTAGATCAAACCATTTTTTCATTGTAAATTATACGCATAAATGTTTCTAAAAAAATTCGAAGTAAAAGATAAGACTGCGCTTGTTACAGGTGCAGGTAAAGGGATTGGTAAAGCATCTGCAATCGCACTGGCAGAAGCTGGAGCAAATTTAATAATTATAAGTAGAACAGAAAAAGATCTTATAGCTGTTAAAAACCAAATTAAAAAAATTAAAAGAAAATGCAACTACTTTGTTTGTGATGTAACAAATTTAAAAGAAATAAAAAAAATATTTTCTAAAATTCCAAAATTAGACATATTAGTAAATAACGCTGGAACAAATAGGCCAGAATATTTTACTAAAATTAAAAGAAAAGATATGAGTGAAGTGGTTGATCTTAATATTAAAGCATCATTCGATATTGCTCAATTAGCTACAAAAGTTATGCTTAAATCAAATAATAGAAAAAAAATTGGTGGATCAATAATAAATATCTCTTCTCAGTTAGGTAAAGTAGGAGCTCCTCTTAGAAGTGTTTATAATATGACTAAGTTTGGTGTTGAAGGTCTTACCAAAGGGATGGCTATTGATTTGGCTAAGCACAACATCAGAGTTAATTCCGTTTGCCCTACATTTGTGGAAACCCCAATGGTCAAAAAATTTTTTAAAGATAAAAGTTTTAAAAAATCTGTAATTGAAAACATACCTTTAGGAAAAGTAGCAACAGAAAGTGATATTGCTAGTGCAGTAGTGTATCTTGCTTCTGATGCTGCATCGATGATAACTGGCTCTTCATTAGTAATTGATGGAGGATGGACTGCTAAATAATGATTTCTAGAGAATTAAAAAATTTTTTTGCCAACTATCAGATTGCAACTCAAACATTTAACAAAAAGACAATTGAAAAATCATTAAGCAATTATTTTACAAAAGAATCTTTATTTAATTTTTGCCATCCTTTTGGAACTTTTAAAGGTTTAAATAATTTTCTTTCTAAATGTATTTTGCCATTATTGGATAGTATCCCTGATCTAGAAAGAAGAGATATGATTATTATGGCGGGAAAAACCCCTGAAGGGCAAAAATGGATAGGTACAATGGGTAATTATATGGGAACTTTTATAAAACCATACTTAGATATTCCACCAACAGGCAATTTAATTCATATGCGCTATCATGAGTTTTTTAAAATAGAGGAAAATAAAATTACTGAAGTACAATCTATTTGGGACTTACCTGAAATTATGATGCAAGCAAATGCATGGCCAATGTCTCCTCAACTTGGTGCATTTCTTTGTACCCCAGCTCCTATGACTGGAGATGGCTTGTCAATAAATGGAGAAAAGAAAGAAAATTTTGATCATGTTATAGATATGTTAAATGATTTATCCTTACATCCTAAAAATCCAGATCCAAAAATTATGAATCTAGAAAAATATTGGCACCCAAATCTTAATTGGTACGGACCAGCCGGAATTGGAACAGGTAGAGGTATAGCAGGTTTCAGACATTGGCATCAAATCCCATTTTTAAGAGCAATGCCAGATAGAAAAGGTGGTTCATCAAATGAAAAATTAGCCACCGATGGCATGGAAGATTTGCAAACACACTGGATACATGAAGGAAATTATGTGTGTGAAACAGGTTGGCCTAATATGAGATTAACAATAACCAATGATGGCTGGATGGGTATTGCTCCATCAAATCAAGCACTAGAAATGAGAAGTCTAGATTTCTGGAGGCTAGAAAATGGTTTGATTAGAGAAAATTGGGTCTTAATTGATTTACTTGATATTTATAGACAAATTGGAATCAATATATTTGACAGAATTAAAGAGTTTAATAAAGCTCGTCAAACAGGACATATCAATTTATCTGATGGATTAGATGTTTTAAAGTAGCTAATTTTCCTTATTAATAAAATAAGTTGCTACGATTACAATTATACCACCAATAAAAGTAATTAAAGTTGGTATTTCATAAAAAATTATAAACGTTAACAACACACCAAATACAGGAAATAGAGCATAAAATGGAAATACTCTATTTACAGGATACATCCTATATAAATAGAACATCGACATGTGTGCAGCAATTGAAACAAAGATACCTGAATGCAATATTAATAACCATGACTGAAAACTAATATTTTTTATTTCGTTTATTGTTTGTCCTTCAAATATTGATGATGAAATAATTAGTAATACAAATCCAACTAGTCCCATTACTGCATTTGTGAGAGTGACTTCTAAATCTTTTAGGTATCTGGAAAATACTTGTGCACTAGCATAGAAGAATGCCATTAACGTAATTAAGAATAATGCAAAAATTTCATTTCTTATTAATGGATCAAAGCCCAATAAAATGATGCCAAAAAAAGAAATAAATATTAGTACCCATTTTTTAATACTTACTTTCTCTTTTAAAAAAAATGAGCTTAATAATATTGCAAATGGTACAGCCAATTGAGAACCAATAATTATCGGAGAAACTATGTTTGCTTCATTTAAAGACAATGTCATAAAAACATTTGCTAAAAAACCCATAGAAATTGAAAAAAAGAGAAGTGGTAACCAGTATTTTTTTTCAGGAATTCTAAATCTCCAAAAAGGCAAAAGGCATATGAAAACTACTAACATTCTTAAACTTCCCATTAATAATGGGGGTACATTTTCATTAAAAATAACTTTCTGAACAGGGTAGGCACTTCCAAATAAAAAAGTGATTATTAAAATTAAAAAGTAATGTCTTAAAAGCATTCGAGCTAAAATTTATTTACTAATTAGTTATTTGCAGCAACTACAGCTGCCATAATTGATGCAAGTTTAGAATTTTTACTATCTGCTCGACTAGGAACCACAACTGGTACTTTACCACCAATTACTATTCCTGCTGCACAAGCATTCATAAAATAAACCATTATTTTGGATAAAGAATTTCCAGTTTCTAAATTAGGAACTAATAATACATCAGTATTACCAGCAACATCGTTCTTAATCCCTTTTATTTTAGC
>LUMI01000283.1_pt1 | contig 13981 bp, 13 predicted proteins | sample 729681 | NCBI WGS metagenome assembly LUMI01 (sample SAMN03860267, study PRJNA289734) | marine metagenome | biome: seawater column; feature: ocean; material: water; isolation source: Red Sea water column Station 34 - depth 10m | place: Saudi Arabia: Red Sea | collected 2011-10-15 | depth 10 m
GTGACAATGGTTGCAGAAAATCCACCAGAGGCCGTGATAGTAGTCGTTCCAGCAGAAAAATCTATTCCATCTACTTCATGGATGACACTACTACCCGCATGTTTCGCAGAGGAGTTAAAACCATCTAAAGCCAGCACCCCTGTTTCTGGTTCAATCTCACCCAGAAGAATGCCACCCTCTTCTAATTCAATAACACCAATAGAACCAGTCCCACCAGCATTGCTGCTTTCATCTATTATCTCAGAACCAGCGTTGGAGCCATTGGTATCTGTGCCATCTAAAAGAATTTTTCCTGTATCATCAAAATCACCGTCTAGTATTATTCCAAAGTTTTGCCCATCGTAAAAATCAAAAGTGCTTTGTTTGCTAAATCCAATTGTAACAGCTTCGGCTTCATTTGTTTCAAGAATTATTGTATCACCAGATGCCTCTTCAACGATACGACCACCAGCATTTGTTCTACTAGAGGAGAACCCTGATCCAGATGAATTTATGACCTCATCTGTTCCATCCAATACTAGATGGTCCTCAGAAAGAGTAAAATTCCTAAACGGTCCGGCACTCTCTAAAACTATCTCTTCAGATTCTTTACTGAAAACAACATCAGAAGATGCATCTTCAAGTAAAGGAGCATTCTTTTCTGTTATTGTTTCAATTCTAAATTCTGTCCATATTGATTCTGGAGACACAACAAAAGTTTGGCCAAGAGTTTGAATAACCGCTTGAGCGGCAACGACATTTCCATCAACATCAACTTTTGATTCACCAGTGATTGTTTCTCCTACAACAAAATCTATACCATTGCTTGAGATAAATTTCATATCAGCGGCAGCATCTAATATGAGTGCCGTTGCACCAGATGTTCCACCAGTTATCTCTTCACCATTCACAAATGGGCCATTTGTTGATGGACTTTCAAATGATAAAGATGTGTTATCTGCAAGAGTGACTGCAAGACCGTTAGGAAGTGTGCTTAATGTTATACTTGTTTGTGATGTAACATCTTGAACAACTATGTTAGATGGAAGTTTAAATGTAAGAGCGGCATCCTCACTTAAAGTAACTCTAGTGTTTAGAGTAAATGTCTCCGTGGTTGGGACACTTTGAACAATGGTGCCTACAGGAATACCAGTCCCTTCAACCACCAAACCGGCTTGAATCGTGCCAGTAGAAACCACAACTGTTACATCAAAACTATTGACTACATCAACACCAACGGTTGCGGTTGCAATAGTTCCAGTGACAAACATTTGTTCATCTATAGTTCCAGAGTTATTATCAAGTGTAACACTTTGAGTGGCAGTTTTACCATTAACTAAAGCCGTTGCGGTTGCTTTGTGTGTAAGTGTAGGAACATGAACACCAAAAGTATCTTTCCACGATTGGTCAGTTAAGTAAGCACTTGTTGGAGTAATTCTTGGTGGCTCAAATTCAGTAGCAGATATTTTTCTTCCTGCCGTAAATTGAACAGTATCCAACCAAGTTCTGGCTGGTTGTCTACCTCTTGGAAACTGTCTTATGAATTTTTTAGTTGTTTCCTCTGCATCTTCTCTAACTAAGACACCGCTTTCATCTTCAAGAGTGATAAGTGTCTTTTCAATAAATGAATTTGGCTCTGTACGAAGAATATCACCAGTGTCATCTTCGAGGGCAATAAACGCATCGCCAGTTAGTTCATCTGCATTTAGAACAATAGGTTCACCATCTGTCTCATCAACAATGCCCGTATGTGGAAACCCCTCATCATAAAAACCGTCATCAGTTCCACCACCAGAAAGCGTAAAGTAACTTTCTATAGAACCAGATGCATCCTCTAAACCTATTGGAAGAGCATCCGTAGTTTCAAGTGGAATTCTTACCACATCTTCAATAGTAGTTTGAAGAACTTGTGTGTTGGCATCGAAACTTTGCACAATGCCAGTATGAGTTGTTAATGTTTCTCCCGCAACAAATGTTCCAGAAACGTCCTTAACAACAAAATTAGCCCTTGCTACAACGTCTGGCAATTCAGTTGTAGAATAATTTGCACCCTCGTCTTTTACTATTATTTCATCTATTGCACCAATGTCAGTTGTTGTTGAAAATAAAACAGCCGTTACTGGATCATCGTAGTTACCATTTGTATCTAAAAACTTTGTGCCTACTGCTTGGTCAATGGTGACAGTCGGAAGACTAGTAAATCCATTTCCTTTGTTTGTAAGATGAACTCTGGTAATTTCACCAACATCAACAGTTGCGTCTTCAAGAATCATTTGGTCCGCACCAGTTGTATATTCATCAGACACAGGGTCCGGTAAAAATTCACTTATAAGACTATGACCTAAATCGGTGGCAGTTGCATTGCCAGTTTCTAATCTCAATACACCGGCAATGTCAACAAATCTTAGAGGGGTGTTGTCAGAGAGATTTAATTTAGAACTAACCGTAATATTATTTTGAGATGTGACCGTTATGACTGTAATACCCTCAGTAAGGCCAGCGCCATAAACAGTCATGCCCTTGACAATCGTTCCAACATTATTGTCTAATATAACAGTGGTGCTATTTTGCACAGCGCCGTTTGTTATTGCGGTCGCTTCGTCATTTAATCCTGACTCTAATGCAAACTCAAAAGTTTCTAAATGTTCAGTAGTGCCGTCTTCATAAACAAGATAATCATCAGCATCAGTAGAACTATCATCAGTTCCATCTAACGCTATTGCACCATCAACAACAGAAACAAATCCAGTTGGAAGTGATACATTATCCTGTGTGCTTGCAAATACTAAAGGGTCACCAATCTTGTAACCAGTACCAACATTGTCAATGATAACACCACTAACTGAACCTGTCTTAATAGATGAGACTTCAGCGGTGGCCGAAGCATTACCAAAGTCATCACTAATGTCTATGTCTTCACTTACTGAATATAAAATACCATCATTGTCAACTGAAACTTCTTTTAGTATGTTTAGAATTGTAAATTCTTGAATTACATTTCTGGTTAAAGAGACACTTGTTATTTTTTCTCCCACTATAAAATCACCATCTTTATAAGAAATAGTGAATTCAGTTATATCAACACCATTTTGTGTAAGAGTGGCAGATTGAGCAACTATGGCCGTCGCACCAGATGTTACCCCAGTAATTTTTTGACCTACTATCTCATCACCTTGTGCATCAGATATTGCAGTGGTTCTAATTATTAAATCTCTACTAAAATTACCATCAGATGCCCGCATCATGAATTTTCTGGGATAAACTATCTCAGCATCTAAATTTAATAAAATTCTGATAAAAAGTTCAAAACTCTCACTAGTTCCCTTTAGCCTATAAAGTTCACGAATATTTTTTATTAGATTTCTTCTATCTAGAGTTGGGTTAGTTGTATTTTGAGGGTTATAACCAACTGTGCTTTTAGGGATTGCGGTCATAAATGAGGTGCTTAGTTGGTCTAAGAAGTCACCTATGGTTCTGTCTGCATCTGCATAGTCTAAAAGTTGTTGAATATTCTGAACAGGATTGCCCCTGTAACGGGTGATGGTCCCTTCAGAGCCAGAGGTGGCTCCAACAATAGTTTCACCAGTAATAAACTGTTGCGTTGAGGTTATGAATAAACGATTGTTTCTTTGGTCATCAATTAATATTGTGGCAGTCGCTTTAGATTTAGAGCCGGTGATTGTTTCTCCAACGGTAAATTTACCTTCTGAATCCTCATATACAATTTGGTTGCCATCTTCATCTAAAATATATTGAACATCAACAGTCTCTTGTAGAATATTATCAACTTGAGCATCCACAAGCAATTCTGCGGCTTCCAAATACTCATAATAGTATTGAAGAAGTTTAGAAAACAGCGGATTTTCATCTCTGACAAAATCTGGCAGTTGTCCATCAATTAGTGGAGATATTTTTGTCGTCAATGTAGCCGATGGTGGATTATCATATGGAGCCATTTTAGTAACCAGATGCTATGGATGTGGTAGACGAGGTGGCTAGTTGACTTGAACTAGCCACATTAACATCACCAACCTCTGTTGTATCAATAGAGGTAGTGATGGATGTATTTTCTAAATCTATTTCAAGAATTTGATTTCTAACTGGCACAATATCAAATGAGTCAGGTATGGCAGTCATTCTAATTTGAGTAGAGGAAGAACCGTCTACATCTGAAACTGAAGTTATATTGATAGGGTTTATACTTATTGTGCCAAGTGCATAATCAACAGTGCCAGCAGTATTGTCTATATAGTTTTTGACCCCCGCTAATACATAGTATCTTCTTACATTGCCATTACCGTCATCATCAAAAAAATGTTCATTAGCAGTGTCACCCGAAACCTTAAATCCTGTAGATGCAGTGACTCCTCCTTGATCAGAGTTGTGTCTAGCATGTGGATTAAAAATTCTATTATTAAAAAATAACGTATATCCTACTTCTTCATTTAGTGTAGGGGTAAAGAACTTTGCTAAAACAACTTTAGTGATATTGCTGGTAATTGCATCATCAGTGTCATCAATCAACCTTGTCACTTGAGAGTGTCTGAAAGAACTATTAAATGATTGCAAATTATTTTCATTGAAGTTTATGAGAGTATCATTAATTTTACTTGCCAAAGCGGTTGATGTTAGTGTTGTAAGATTAGAGTTAAACCTTGCCGAAACATCTAATATGAGAAATATTGTTTCGGGGTCAACGATAACAGGTGTGATTGAAGCAACCGTGAATGGGGATAAATCTTGAACTAAGCGTTCCTTCTCTGCTTGAGGTATAAAGTTGCCCGTGGTTGACTTAATTGATATAAAAACTTTTCCAAACTCTTGAGTTGAAACAACTCCCAACGATGAATCAAAAGAGCCACTTTCTCCACCAAAAACAGACACCGCTTGAGTGTTTGGAAAGAACCTTTTTACAAATGTTTTGTAATCTTCAACGGTAACACAACGACCTTGTGAAGCATAATCTAATGGAGCGTTAAATTTTATTGAGTCGATACTCTCTGGAAACGCACCACCACTAGCTGGCTCGACAGTAGAAACTTGAACGTCCACAACTGTATCAATTGCAGCCGCATTTGTAAATGTGCTGGCCGTGTTTGCGTCTTCTCTGTTGGTCACAACATAAGTCAGTATTACAATGTTACCATCTGACAGTGCCGTTCCTAAAACACCGTCGCCAAAGTAAACTTCAAACAGTCCAGCTTCAACCTCTTGTAAAAAATAATTCTTACTTGTTGAGGTAACTTGTGAAATGTCTGTTGTCTTAGTGTAAGTTGCGCTTGTTGTATCAGTCGAGGAGTTTTGAACTGACACCGTTAGTGTATTCGTGTCTGCCCTATTATCTGTCAAAAGAAATCTTTGATTAACATCTCCTGAGTCAACAGTGTATTGAGTTGTGATAAATGTACCTTCATATATCTCAACATCCAAAAATGGAATAGAGTTTCCTGTATTTGCAGAGGTTAGCTCCGTTATCGTGACAAAATTATAATCAACATCATTCACTGAACTTGTAAAAACAGTTCCCGCTGGAATTGTACCTGTCGCTTTAGTCGAATCAAATAAGGTAACGTCAACAACTGCTTTTGGTGCCCTTGCAGATGCTGGTTCATACCCCAAAGTTTTTGCATGTGATACCACACTGGAGCGAAGAGAAGAACTATCAAGAAACATCTCATTTGCAAGCATGTTCATGTTAAAGCCGAGATAGTGAGTATTGTACGCTAGAATATCCAAAAGAATACTTAGACCAGAGCCTTCAAAGTTGTAATCTGTAAACTCATCTTGAGCCTCAAGAAAAGTTTTAAGATTGCTCTTTACATCATCAAAGTCAAATTCTGAAACAATTAATCTTTTATCATTTGTTGCCATTATCGTAATCTCTCTAAAAACACATCTACCTCTACAAGCTCTGTGGGTGCATTAAGAATAAAAAATGTAATTGTCAATTCATAAATGTTTCGGTCTAAGTCTGGCCTTGCGCTAACATTCATCAGTCGAACTCTTGGCTCAAAATTCTCTATGATATCCTCAACTCTTTTCGTCAGCATTATGGCCACAAACGGCGTCATATTTTCAAACAACATGTCTCTCACACCAGAACCTAACTCTGGATGAAAGGGCCTCTCAAACACGTTAGTCAAGATCAAGTTTCTAACAGCACGTTTGATATTCTCTACATCTGTTAGTATATTTACATCACCGCTAACAGGCTTTCTGCCGAAAAAAAGGTCGAGGTCACGATACTGACGCACGTTGCGTGATATATCATTATTGCGTTGAGCGTCTGTAAATCCTGACATGATTACTCCTTCATTTATTTATAACGACAGATTTTATTTTATAATCGTAAAATCTTTCACAGGTCTGTATTCGTGATTGTCGCTATGAGCAATCTGAACCTCTGCTATCACTGCATCAATCTCCTCATGCCAATAGTTTAAAAATTTATGCACTCTTGGGTATTCTGGAACTATGTCTTTTGTCTGCCAAGTAAATTGTTGCAGAATGTTGTTGTAATCAGGTAACCAATATAATACGTTCAGTGTAACTAGTTTTTTTATTATCATTATTATTACTTTCGTTAAACTGGAACAGCATATGTTTTTTCTATTCCTTTATAGATTTCATCATATATCAAAACTACACCCGGCGTATCTTTTTCAAGAGCTTCTACAAGACTTTCGATATCTGTCGCAGTGATACCTTCATCACGGCTGGAAAGGCGAGACGGGCCACCCCTTCGTTCAAGGTCTTGCCTTCTTTCTTCTTGTTCTAACTCGTTTTTAATCAAATTATTAGCCCGTGTTGATGACCTAAAAAATGACTTCCATACTCCAACACCTAGTTTTCCTATTGAGTGTTCTTTACCAGCAAAAGACAAATTATTACGTGTAAAAGTTGCGCCGGATGGAAGTGTAGCTGATATATTAAATGACTTAGAGTCGTCTCTCACAAGTTTTTCAGTGCCACTTGCTAGTATATTATCTGGTTCTTGCTTACGACTTTTTGCTACCAAATGTGCCGCTCTGTTGAATGCTTTTTTGACAGTGTTCTCTGCCGCCGCTACTCTATTTTGAAATCCTTTCAACTTAGTTATAAACTCATCAGGACTCAATAATGAATCTTTTGGCGGTAAATTTGAAGTTGTGGCAGTAGCATTAGAGGCTTTTTGAACCTGTGGTGTTGGCGCACTGCCGTCTTTTCCTAGTTTAGCTCTTATTATAGCATCTTGTTTAGCATACTCTTTTTTTGCTGCGTTAGATACGTTTCCACTTTCAGAAGCCAAATCTGTTTTTGGTAGGTTCTCTTTTATTGCGGCAGCACCGGCTGCGGCATCGGCAGCAAGTGCAGCGTTGGAAGTATTAATTTGGGCAGAGGGAGTTGAGAGTGAAGATGGTGGTTCAGCTAAAAGTTTGCCGTCTTCATCCAAACGCTCTGGGTCTGTATCTGGCATGCCAGAGTCTTCTGGTTTTAAGGTTGGAATGCCGTTTGGTCCAATCACAAAGTTAGGAATACCACCACCACACAAATCAATGCCACCAGAAAATGCGGCTGTTGCGTCACTTACAAGACCGTCCAAAGAGAAACCAGCTTGAGAAAGAGCGTCACCAAATTGAGAACTAATGTTTGCCAAGGCTCCTAAACTCGCAGCACTGCCAGCGGGTAGTGCGACCAAACCTTGTATCTGTGATATTAGACTAATGTCAGGAATATCCGGTAACTCTGGAATCAATCCTTTAATATCTGCTTCAAGAACACTTAGTGATGCTGTTAGTTCACTTTTCAGAGCATCAATCTCACCTTCTAGTTGGCCTTGAAGCGAGTCTTTGATACTAGCAAATTGTCCAGCGAGTTTATTGAACTGTTCACTTGCTCCACATAAATTTGGTGTAGTGAAATCAACCATTCATTTCTCCTACGGTAATGTTGGCGTTGTTGGATCAGTGCAATCATTATCGCTTGTTCTAACTGGGTCACTGGGACAAGAAAAGTTAACACCAGTTTTGTGTCTTGCATAATCATCTGCGCCAATCATAATTCGTCTGTCTCCATCATGATCAAATTCATTCAATGCTTTATATTTAACTCTGTATGTTGAGTCAAATGTTTCATTAGCAGCCCCGACCGCTTGCAACTTGTACGTGCTGCCAGATTTGATTTTCATCTCCGCTGATGACCGAATGTTCACATTACTGCCAGCGCCAATCGCAACAATACCTGTTGTTGTTTTAAGTGACATATTATTTTTAGCATTTACCAATATATCAGCCAAAGATATCTGTGTAAGATTTTTTGTAACATTTAGATCATAAGTCCCGCCAACTATTCTGGTTTCATTACCACCGATTGTAATATCAAAATCTCTTGCTCCATCCTCTGCACTGCCAACTCTGCCCTTGACAGCTTGTCTTATGTCAAACGCATGCCTTCCTACAATCTCCTCTTCACGATTTCCACCGCCTTCTTTCTCTCCCCTTACACCAACTCTTGTTCTTTGGTTCTTGTGAATCTTGGTATATGAATCACCTTCAATCTCTAGAACATAATCACCTTTGATAAGTTCATTTTTGTTGCCATTCACAGTTACGTTGAGGTCACCCTCTATGAGTATACTTTTGTCTTTGATTACAATCTCGTAACTTTCACCAACAACTTTTACAACCTTATCTCCTGTGGGATGTATCTCTGTAAATGTTCCAGTGATATGTTGTTGTAACAACCTTTCACCGCCTGGTGTATCATCTATCTCATGGATATGACCACACTCACTTTCATGCACATGATTGAAAGGGTAAAAGGTCGGAGCATTTGATTTTGGGTCCGGTTCATTCCATGTTTTTCTTACATCTTCTGTGACACCAGGCTGGACACCGGCTGCAAAAAATGGTTTTGTTGAAAGAGGAACATCAGTCTGTTTCATTCCTCTTCTTTTAACAAGTGATGGGTGTGTTTCACCGATTGAACCACGAACTAATCTATTTGTGTCTGGCTCATTTACTGTTTTAGGATACACTCCATTTGGGTCATAAAACCCAAAATCAGGGTCAGCTATTTCAACAGGTTGGCCAGGTATTGAACCAATCACCATCGGTTGCTGCATGGTTGCAGCGTCCAAGAAAAATCCAATGACATGAGTTCCCTCAACCAGAAATGAAGGTGTGTTCCCCATTCCGGCCATAGAGGGAGTGTCCGTTGGAGCCATCACTTGTGCCCACGGTAAATCTTCTGTTGGAAGAGAGTTTAAATCATCTGTATGTAAGCCAATACACCTAACACGGACTCGTCCAGCTTTTTCGGGGTCTTCTCTGTCTTCGACAACCCCGGCAAACCAGAGGAATCCGTCCATTCCCATAAAATCTTGTGTCATTCTAACCCTCAAAATAAATTCATAATTATTTATAAGGGTTAGTGTAAGTCAGGGTCACGTCCTAATCTAGAAGACGAATATGCATTGTACTTTTCTAATCTTGCAGTTCTACCCTGTGCATTCAACATCTCAACCACTGTTGTGGCATCATCAAAAGACAAACCTTCTTCCAAGATTTGTTCCTCGATTACTCGATATCTAATCATGGTTTTATATTTAGGTGATTACTTCCTCAAGAGTTATAAATTCTGTCTTACCTCTTGTAGATTCTAGCTCTAGATATATCGAATTCATGTCTTTTTCTTTGACATTTCGATAATCTTTAGCTTTTTTAGACCAATAATAGAAGCCACCATCCATAAACTTCACATCTTCATACTTATCAGAGAAGATTCCAACAACTTTAGACGTAAAAATCACATCACAGTAGTCTTTGAACTTAACATTTTCACCAATCATAGCAAATTCCTCACATTTCAACAATTTTAAAGTTCATACTGATGACGATTCTCAAACCGTCACTACAATTTTTCGTCACAAAGTGTTCCATAGTGCTATCAAACAGTAAAAAACCACCATCTTTTGATTTTATCACCTTATTAGCAACAATGTATGGGTTTGGTTTGTAACGAAAAACAAAATCACCACTATTTTCTGGGACTTGAACCCAGAATGCTGCGCTTACATGTGGACCTCTTGAGTAGTTATCATGACTTTCATGGCTGTGTAGGTTTGTCATCTCACCATTTTTATGCACCACAGCCCAAAATGCTTCATTAGGGTCGTTCTCATAATATAACTCTATATTTTTGTCAACAACCCCAAACTGTTCGTATACTTTTTGTCTCCACTCTCTTTGTAAAGCTTCGGTAAGTTTCTTAACGTCATCGTTATAGACAATACGAATGTCTTCGTTCCGAATACTAGACTCATCTTTGTCCATATTATTGCCAGCAAGATAATTTCGTAGAACCATATTACCAATAGACTTCCTGTCTATGTCTGGCAACTCACCAATAATATAATCAACAGAATAAAGCGTTTCAGTTTCAGCCATTCATTTGTTCCTCGTTTGCTCTGTCTAGTAATATCAAGTCTTTTTTCAACTGGCCATCTGGATACAAAAGAATATTCTGCGACCTTGGGTCAGATATGGAACAAAACTCATATACAACTTGTTCTGCTTGTTGCCCAATTATATCAATCAACTCATCTCTTGTCAAGTATAAATTTTTTGGCATATTTCTGGATGATGCTTCACCGTAGATAGAATGAAACAGTCCAGCGTCAATGAGATAATCTGAGGCACCATAGCTTTTCAAAATTTCAGCCGTTCCTATTAGATGATCCATAACAGCTTTTGGCGCAGAGCCAAGATAAGCAATCAGTTTGTTCTCTAAGAATTTAATTTTGGATTGGTTCATAGTTCAAATACGTCATCAAAAAATATTTTGCGTAGCCAGGAGCAAGTGGTGGATTGCCTCTGTGCAGATACATCCACATGGGTGGAAACATTAGAATGCTACCTTTCTTCGGTTTGATTGAGTCACCAAAATGAGGAAACACTGTTTCACCACCACCAAAATCATCATTCAAGTAAACCATTAGAATAAGCATTCTCTTGCCACCAGCATGAGACGTTACATCAACATGGTCACCAAACTGTTCTGCCTCTTTGCCACCATTACTGACAAGGAAACGCTTCATACGAAACTCTTCCCACATGATATTGCTTGGCCACTGATAGTCCTGTATCATTGTATCTTCACGATATTTTTCCACAACGTCCATAAACTTTTTCATTGTAAGTTTGTTCAGATGATCGAACCTATCAAACCCCATAGGGTTCATTCTCTGGCAGTTACAGTTACCACAAATCTGATGACCGTCAGGACGAACAGGGCCAGTGCAGATGCTTGTTCTCTTTACCTCTTCAGCATCCTTCTCCATAGTCTCTTCAAACGATGCAACGTAAGCATCACACATCTCATCGTCCAAGAAGTTAGGATAGAGTCTTGTGTAGAAGTTTAAGCTTTGGGCCACAACAATTGCTCCTTGGTCATCTTCTCTGTGTTTGGGTCATACGCAACAACTTTTCTATCAGAGAAGTCTGTCCCTTCATTTACAACACTCAAGTCCATATAGTTTAGATGTGTCATCACAAAGTATTTGGCACCTCTTTTAGAGGGGCTACGAGGGGGGTTACCTCTATGAATGTAGTTCCATGTAGGGGGAAAAATAAACAACCTACCTTGCTTTGGTTTTACTCCAACATCAAACAATGGAAAGTAAGTTTCTCCATCTTCAAAGTCATCATTCAGATAAACCATCAGACAGAGAAACCTTTTTGCGTGTGCATGAGAATAAACATCAACATGATTTGCTAGCCCATGATTCTGTTCCTCATTTACCTTGAACCTTTTGATACGCAGTTCTTCCCAGCCAATTGTTTTTGGCCACTGAACTGCTTTTATTTGACAGTCTTTGACATACCTTTCCACGGCTTCCTGCCACTTGTGTATGAGTCTTTCGTTCAACTCACGAAACCTGTCAAACTCCATAGGTCCAAGTCGATCACAAGAACAGTTACCACAAGTAGGATTTTTACTGCCGTCTTTCATAATACATACGCTAAGTTCTTTCCACCGTTCATTATCGACTCGTAGAGTTTCCTCATACTTGTCAATGTATGCTTCACAGTCTGCCGGTGAAAGGAAGTCATCATATGCACGGCAGTAAAAATCTATATCTATATCAGCCATACTTAAACTCTGTCTCAGCCGCAAGGTCCAACTGATGCATGATATCTTCGGTAAAATACTTTTCCGGCTCGTTAAGAATTGTTTTACCAAACTGCTTGCTGCCATCTGGCAACTCAAATCGTGTGCTTACCTTCTTGAAGATTTCATACTTCTCTGCCAACTCCAACAGGCCATAGTAACGGTCAAGTCCCTTATCATAAGTCAGACGAACATCAACCATCTTGTTCTCTTTGGTCAATCGACTCTTGTGGTTCTTACAGTGAATGATGTTACCAACAACCTCTGTGCCATCTTTCTCTTTTCTCTTGCTCAAATAGACAATACTACTTGCAGCATATTTCAGACCACTTCCGCCGCCCATCTCTTTTGTTGGAAACATACTACCAACAACATCATAGGTATGGTTCGTCACCACCATCGGAATCTTTGCTCGACCAAGCTTCAACGTCAGAACTCGAAACGCCGCCTTCAATACTTGCGCTCTTGTCATGTCTCTTGTCTCTTTACCTTCTGCCGTGTCCTCTACCTCTTTCGTAGTGGACAACATACCAAGAGAGTCCAGACAAATAAACATAGGTTGCCGGTCTGCTTCATCTCTCTCCAAATACTTGTCAAGCACTCTGAGAGATTGTGTGCGAAACTCTTGAACAGTCGTCACCGGCATCATCACCATACGCTTCGGGTCAATACCCCGATCAATCACCATCTGCTTTGTAATCGCACTTTCGCTCTCAAAGTAAATGACACCCGCATTTGGATTACTATCAAGAAAACTCTTTACGATGCCCATAAGAAAATACGTCTTACCCGTGGCACTTTCGCCTGCCAAAGCCGTAATCTTATTTGCTGGTAGTCCACCATTCACACTACCAGATAACAATGCATTGAAAATATAACTCCCTGTATCAATAAATGAATCTACATCTCCTGTCTCTACACCATCATCAACGATACCGCCATACTCATTCATCTTAGCAATATCTTTCAAAAAATCACTCATACTGTATTCTCCTTCTCACGCCATTCTTGACGCATTGTAATATATATAGAATCATTTGTAACTTCATTTCGCATCTGTCGAAAGATACGAGCCGAGATTGCTTTCTCACTTGTCAGCGCATCTGGTTCCTGTGGCTTGACATTACCTTCTGCATCATACTTCTTACCGTCAGCATGATTGGCATATCTGCGTGCCCTTGTGAAACCCATCTCAAGAAACTTGCGACACATGTCCATGCCAACAAAGTCTCTCTCTGAACGATACTCACAATATAGATCGTAGATACGCTGAGAACTTACTCTTGCTTCATCTACAGTTTTAAAACGCCAATACTTACAGATATCCTCTGTGTATGGACGAATAAGCAAAACACCCTGTTCTCCTCTGCCGATACGATATCGACTGTCATTGGGTTCAAACAGGATGTTCTTGTAGTCTAACGAATAATCAAACTCAAGCATGTCAGTTCATTGCATTATACAGAAATGTCATGTAGCCAACAAACACCACAGCATAAAAAGCAGCAATGTAAAAAGCCCATTTGATTAATGTAAACATATGCGTTCCTTTCCAATCCTTGTTATAGTATAGAGTATGAAAAAAGCTTTGTCAAGAAAAAAATACCCAGAAAAAAAATTAAATGAGAATGTCACAGAGTAATCACAGAAAAAAGGGGGGTGGTATAAATGAAAGGGAACCTAGTGCATTTATAGCTTACACATATGATTCAAAAACAATGCCCCCCTGCAAAATACAAAGTGCAAAACAAAAAGTGTTGGATGAGATAACTGGGTTTGCTCGTTCTAGGCATCCGGTGAAGGTCCACTGTTACCAATGGACCACATCCAACTATAAAAGAGAGAGCATCAG
>LUMI01000607.1_pt1 | contig 13896 bp, 16 predicted proteins | sample 729681 | NCBI WGS metagenome assembly LUMI01 (sample SAMN03860267, study PRJNA289734) | marine metagenome | biome: seawater column; feature: ocean; material: water; isolation source: Red Sea water column Station 34 - depth 10m | place: Saudi Arabia: Red Sea | collected 2011-10-15 | depth 10 m
AATAATGATATTCAATACGGAGCAAAGTTCATAATTAAAAGATTCATGGATATAGTTTTAAGCATTATTGGCATTATTATATTTTTTCCAATAATGCTTTTAGTTGCTTTATACATAGTGTTTTTAGATGGATTTCCATTTTATATAAAACAAAACAGGGTTGGTTTGCACGGTCATATTTTTAGTATGTACAAGTTTAGAACAATGAGAATGAATTCACATGAATTACGTGATTCATTAGATGAACTTAATCAGTCTGATGGTCCTCTATTTAAAATACAAAATGATCCAAGAATTATTGACCGACTGGAATTTGTAAGGAAATATAGTCTCGATGAATTATTACAGTTTTTTAATGTTTTGAGAGGTGATATGTCAATCGTTGGTCCAAGACCTTTATTTGACGATGATACTCATCTTTTTAATACAAAATATATGAGAAGACTTAATGTATTACCAGGAATAACGGGTTTGTTACAAATCAATGATCGAAATACTTCAGAATTCGAGACATGGTATAAATACGATATTGAATATATCGAAAATTGGAGTCTTTACTTAGACATGAAAATTATTTTAAAAACTCCTTTTGCAATTTTTTCGAAAAAAATAAGAGGTATTTAACAAAGTGGGTCGGGTGGGAATCGAACCCACGACCTTGAGCTTAAAAGGCTCCTGCTCTACCAATTGAGCTACCGACCCTGATTAAATATATTACTCTAAATAAAAAGTAATCTTTAGTTATTCTTCTTCTTGAATTATCTTTTTTTTATAAGATTCAATTAATTCAATAATTTCATCAGTGTCAACTGTATTTTTTTCAAAAGATTGTATTTTTTCTGTTAAAGAATCTAATACATTTTTTAAATTTTTAGAAAGTTGATTAAATTCTTTATTTAAATCATCAAAGTCGTTATTTTTATTCACTGTTCTACAATTATATTTTAGATTTATCAGAAAATTTTAAATCTGGATATTTAGATAACCTCTGCCTTGCCCATCTGGCTGGAGGAATTAATCGAAAAAAAGGTGGCAAGAGTGGCCTTGTACTTTTGAGCAAAAAAAGATTGAATCTCAATACCAGAGATTTAAATTTTGTTGTTTCTACACCATAAATTTTCTTAAATTCATCTGGTAAAGTATTAAATGCTGTAAAAGAGATAAACGGCCAAATTGGTTTTATGTGTTTTGGGACTGGTCCCCCAGAAATAATATCTTGAACATCTTTTGCAACGTCTGTCAATAACAAATAATCATTGTCTTTGCTTTTATTTATAACCCAGTTTTTTAATTCTTCATGAGTTTTAGGCATCTTCTCAACATCAACTAAAACTAATTTTGCAGACAACATATTTTCAATGTGGTATTTGTCTTTTTCTTCGTCAGAAAGTTTCTTTACTGTTTTTTCGTAAAAGTAAATCGATGAAAGTTGTAAACATGCGTGTACCCAAAGAAGTTGTTCATGATCAAGTGCATCGTAGTACCCACCAGTAATTTCGTCTTCTCCATTAATAACTTCATGAAGTTTATTTATTCTAGTTGCACTATCGTTAGCTTCTTCAATAGTTCCAAAAGTTACTGAATTTTGTAATGATAAGGTTCGTATTAATCTTTTCCATGGATCACGTTGGTAAAATGAAGTTTGTCTTGCACCTGCTGCAATTAAAGGATGCGCAGCATGCATAAGTAAAGCTCTTGCACCGCCAAAAAGAACTGTTATCTCTTTATTGACTTTCCACATCATAGAGTCTGGACCAAAATATCCCGGGTCAGCATTCATACATAAGTTTCTTACTTTTATAGTTCATAAAAAATTAATTTTATAACTACTTAGAAAATATATACTTATCGTGAGTAATGAAATCAGAATTAAATTATGTAACTTATCAGACATTTCCAGCAAAAACTGCAAATAGTCTTCAAACTATTACAAATATAAAATATTTAATTAGAAACGGTATAAAAGTTAATTTATATTTTCCAATGAGAGAAAGAGAAAGCTCAGATAATCTTTCTGAAATTCAAAATTTTTACCAAATCAATGAGACTTTTGAAGTGTTTGGGTTGAAGCATAACCTTCCTCACGGTAGAGTCAAAATCTTTAAAAAATATGCTTTTCAATATAGCCACTACATATGGGCAAGAAAAACAATTAAAAAATATTTTTACAATAAAACTGAAAATTATATTTTTACTAGATCAGATTGGATAGCCTACTTTGCTGCAAAAAAAGGAAATAAAGTAATTTTTGAATGCCATCAAAGGTCTAGGACAAGAGACTTTGTAATTAGGAGAATAAGTAATCTTCAAAATGTTGCAATCATATTTTTAAATGAAAACTTGAGAGATTCTTACCCATCCATAAACAATTCAATAGTTTTACATAATGGGGTTGATCATGAATTATTTGATATACAAAATTTAGAAAAGAGAAAATCTATAGTTTTTGTTGGAAGTTTAAGCAGATTTAACGAATCACGGGGTCTTCCTGATTTTATTAAAACTTATAAAAACGAAAAATTATATGAAAGTTTCAATTTGGAAATAGTTGGTGGCAACATAGAAGAAATAAAAGAATTAAAAAATTTAGTGAATAATCTAAAGATTACAAATTATGTAACTCTCCACGGCTACCTTAATAGAAAAAGTGCAATAGATATAATTTCCAAATGTTCTATAGGTTTACTAATAAATAGCGATGAGAATCAACACTCGACAAAATATACGTCACCATTAAAGTATTTTGAATATTTATATGGTGGTCTTTTTGTGATTGCTTCTGATTATCCTTCTCATAGAAGCTTACCTTTCAATAAAATGATTTCTTTTTTTAATCTAAAGGAAAAAAATAGTCTCTCAAATGCACTACGTAACATTCCAAACATTGATTTAGAAAAAAAATATTTGAAAGAAATTACAGTTGATAAAAGAGTAAAAAAAATAATAAAGTTATTTAATTAGCACGCCTGGAGGGACTCGAACCCCCAACCCTCTGATCCGAAGTCAGATGCTCTATCCAGTTAAGCTACAGGCGCATAAATAGTTTTTAAAAATATATTTAAAGATATTTTTATTTATATAATAGTTTCAATAATGGATAGTGTTCGTGTATTAAAAACAGAATTGTCGGTCACTAACATTGATGAAGTTACCGAAAATTTAATTTTCAAGAATAAAATTTCAGTTGCTGTATGTAATGCCAATACATTAGTCAGATGTTACAAAGACAAAGACCTCAACAATATAATCAACTCTTTTGATGTTAAATGTCCAGATGGGTTTCCAGTTGCAAAAGCCTCAAAATTCCTTTATCAAAATAATCAAATGAGAGTTGATGGATATAAATTATTTTTGCAAGCAATTGAAAAAGGCTTAAAGGATAATGTATCTCATTATTTTTTTGGAAATTCAGAAGAAATAGTTTTAAAAATGGTTGAAACTATCAAAACTAAATACCCTGATGTAAATATCAAAGGTTTTACTTGTCCTCCTAATTTAAGCTATCAAGAACTTTCTAATGAGAAGTTTGTAGATGATATAATTGCAAAAAATCCTGACATACTCTGGGTTTCACTTGGTTTTCCAAAACAAGAACAATTTATTAACTTATTGAAGAAAAATGATTCGATAAACACAAATATGGTTGGGGTTGGTGCAGTTTTTGAATGGGTAGCAGGAACAAAAATAAAAGCTCCAGAATGGTTAGCAGATATTGGTTTAGAGTGGCTAGTTAGGTTAATTCAGGAACCAAAAAGATTGTTTAGACGTTATTTGGTTGATAATTTTCTATTTATAATTTATTTTATAAAACAATATATAAGAAATTAGATGTACCAACTTACAAAATTAGAAAATAATCTAGAATCTGTATTAAAGAATTTCAGTATAACTGAAAAAATTGATATTAAATTAACAAGAAATGAATCTTTTGATCTGCAGATAAATAATCTTGTAAAGTTTAAAGATAATCCAAATTTGATCGAAATTATTGATAATTTTAAAAGAAAACTCGACAGTGAACCATTTATTAAAAAATATGAAATAAGTGAAAAAAACTTTATAAATATTGAAATTAACTTAAACGAGTTTTTAAAAACTGTCGAGAATATTCGTAATTTTATAAAAGTATCAAGCCCAAAAAAAATTATTTTTGATTATGGCGGTCCAAACATTGGAAAACCATTACATGTAGGACATTTAAGATCATTAAATATTGGACGAAGTTTATATAATGTAAATAAATTAGCTGGCAATACAGTTCTAAGTGATATTCATATGGGTGACTGGGGTATGCCTATTGCTCAAATCATCCAATATGGGATTGAAAAGAAAATTGATTTTGAAAACATAACAATTCAAGAATTAGAGGAAATTTATCCGATTGCTTCAGATTTGTACTCAAAAAATACTGACTTTACAAAACTAGCTCAAAATGTAAATAAGAATTTAAACAATAATCAAAAAGATTTAATAAATAAATGGAAAAAGATAAAAGGTACATCCCTTAGATCTCTTGAATCAACTTTAGATCAACTTAACCATAAATTTGATCTATGGAGAGGTGAGAGCGATGTTAATGACCTAATACCGGATATGATAGAGGATTTAAAAAGTAAAAATAAAATTTCATTAGATGATGGAGCTTATGTATCAAGTTTAAAAACAGATCCAAAAATATTAATAACAAAATCTGATGGTAGCTATCTTTATCTAACAACAGATTTAGCTACTGTACTAGATAGATTAGATAGTTTTGAGTTCGATAAAACCCTTTACATTGTAGATAAAAGACAAAAACTCCACTTTGAACAATTATTTTTATCTTTAGAATACTTTGATTTTCCCACAAAAGAATATGAACATGTATCATTTGGAACAGTCAATGATGCTGATGGAAACCCTTTTAAGACTAGAGAGGGTGGAACAAAAAAATTGACTGATCTTTATGATGAAACTTATAAATACATAAAGGAAATAAATAATGATTTGGATGATATTTCTCTAGGACTTCTGAGTAATACTGTGCTTACATACAGTGATCTAATTACTAATAGAAATACAGACTATAAATTTGATTTAGAAAAGTTCACAAATGTAAATGGTAAAACAGGTATTTATATTCAATATGCAAATGTAAGAGCAAAAAAATTAATCAATGATTCGTCACTTGAAGTTTCAAACTTTTCCGTTGTTTCAGAGGAATTAGACGATAATGACAAAAGTTTGCTTAAATCATTTATAAAATTTGAATTTTATTTTGAACAGACAATAAAAAACAATGAGCCTCACCACTTGGCAGACTATCTCTACGAAATATCTCAAAAATTTAATGGAATGTATCAAGGAACAAATATTCTGGAAAATGAAAATACTGTATTAAAGGAAAATAAATTAAAGATTACAGATTTATTCCTTAAATACTCAAATTTGTTAATGGAATCCCTGGGTATTTTACCAGTTGAAAAGATGTAATAATTACAGAAACAATTGTGAAGATATCACCCAAACAAAAAGGGTAAAACTATATGAAAATTTTTCGGGGAAACCAATTGTTCTTGTTAGGTTATGTACAGCAAACAAGATCAACGGTACGGTAATAAACCCAGAAAAAGAGACAGCTTTTCCAAGGTCAATAATATCGCTTATAATCTGATTTGATGGACTTAAGAAAAATTGAAAGAATACCAAAAAAGACAGCGATGTAAAAATTACTAAAATTACATTAGTTAATAAATCCTTAAATGAAATATTGTAAATCTTAAAAGTATTAAGGAACTCTACTGGAATAAATAAAATAAAAATCGCAACACAAAATAGTATTAAAAACCAAAATAGACCTTGTGCATTCCATGTAATAGTGCTTCTTTCAACAAGACCCGTGGATTCAAGAAGTAAATAAAAAGAATAGCCAAGGACTAAAGAGCCTAGGGAAAACAAATAGAGTCCAAATATACTGTAAAAATATTTTTTCTCAAATGAAAATTGCATTAAAGGATTGTTTATATTTTCATAATTCATACTGTCATATATTAATAAAATTTATATTAAAATTAACCTTAATTATGGAATTAATTGATACACCAAACCCAAATGCAAAAAAAATAATGACTGATTTGGATGAAAGTATTCTTTTAAATGATTTAAATAACATTGACGGTGTGTCATCTGTGTTTTTTGGTCCTGGTTTCATTACAATATCTAAATTAGAAGATAAAGAGTGGGAGACAATAACTCAAGAAATTAATAACATATTTGATAAACTGTAGTCATGGAAACATTTAACGAAGATCCTAAACCAGGAAGACTAGTTCTTCCATTGGTGTTGATAGGCATGATTGCAACTACTTATACTTTTATTAATCGAGTCTCTACAAACAATAATTTAGAAATAGAACCTGTTGTTGAAGATATTGTCGAAGCTGTAGAAGATGAGCCTGAAGAGGAAACGACCACTACAACCACTACAACATTGCCTGATGAGGTAATCACATATTTGGAAGAAATATCGTCAGAAAAAATACAATCTATTGATCTTGCAACAAAAGTTCTTGAGGCAAATGATAGATGGGATAACGAGGAAGTTACTTATCAAGAAGCAAAAGATGAGTTCGCAAATTTTATTGAGGATGCAGGACAGTTCGTTACTACTGTCTCCGAACCTGGCCCTCCTTCAACATTTGCTGGATTAGTTAAAAGCCATGAGGAACTAAAAGCATTAGTTGAACTTATCTATATTGATTCCCAGGAACTCTTAGAAGGTTTAACTTCATCTGACACTGGAGAGCGTAGAGCTGCAGCATTAGATTCATTTAACAATAATATAAATCAATTCCAAGAAAAAATAGAAGAAATAGTAGCTATTAATACCTCAGGTTAATTAGCTCGATGCTGCAGAACAGACAGTATCAATCATAACCGTTGCAATAACATAAGGATCTGCGTTTGCGTTTGGTCTTCTATCCTCTAAGTAGCCTTTTTTATCTACTTCAACTTGCCATGGAATCCTAATCGAAGCTCCTCTATCACTTACACCATAAGAAAAAGTGTCAAATCTTTGAGTTTCGTGATCTCCAGTAAGACGATCTTCTATCCCAGCGCCATAGTTTTGAACATGAAATTCTGCATTTTTACCTAAAGCCTCACATCCTGCGACTATTGCATCATATCCACCATCTTCACGCATTTGTTTTGTAGAAAAGTTTGTATGCATACCAGCGCCGTTCCAGTCTCCTTTTACTGGCTTTGGAGTTAGAGTTGCAGAAATATTGTAATCTTCAGCAATCCTATACAAAAGCCATCTTGCAATCCATATTTGATCTCCAATAGCAGGTGCACCTACAGGCCCAATTTGGAACTCCCACTGTCCTGGCATAACTTCTGCATTTGTTCCTGATATGTTTAAGCCCGCTTCCATACAAGCAGTTGCATGGTCTTCTGAAATTGAACGACCATATACCTCATCTGCTCCAACACCACAGTAGTAACCACCTTGGGGGGCTGGATAGCCTGAAGGAGGGAATCCTAGAGGTTGTCCATATTTCAAGGAATCGTATGACTGTTCATAAAATGTATATTCTTGTTCTAAGCCAAACATTGGTTCAAACTCAGAAAAGTTTTCTGCAGAAGCAACACATGCTGCTCTTGTATTTGAAGCATGTGGTGTCATATCTACATTTAATACTTCACACATAACTAATATGTTATCTCCCCCTCTAATCGGATCTGGGAACTGTGCTACAGGTTTTAAAACACAGTCAGACTGATCTCCAGTTGCTTGTTCAGTACTTGATCCATCAAATCCCCAAATTGGAGGCTCTGTGCCTTGATCCATAATTTTAGTTTTACTTCTTAATTTTGCAGTTGGTGTTTTACCATCTATCCATATGTATTCAGCTTTAATTTTCATTGTTTTTAATACCTCTTTTAATATTCTCGTTAATAATGTAGTATTTATTTAAAATATTGGTTACTCGGAAATATTAAATATTTGTTTCAAGATTATGGTAAAAGCGTATATAAATGTAGAGAAAGAGCATGAAAAGGTAATATCATGCCTAAATTCTTATGATTTAAATCCAGTTGATTTAGGTAAGATAGCTACACAAAATGAAGTTCACTTGGTATGTACGTCTTTTTCGTTGTATGGAGAAACCAAAAAAAACCTCTCTGACATAGAAACAGCTTCAAAACCTATTCCTGAACTAATAATTGCTAATGAAGAAGAATTTAAACAGAGTATCGATTTAATTAAAAATCCAAAAATTCAAGTAATATCAAATGATTGTTTGGAAGAGGAAGTAATTGCAAGATTTCAATCTTTAATTGGAGATAGTTCATCAGAAAAAATTGAGTTTAATGATCTTGTAATTAATTTGAAAACTTATGAAGCGAAAGTGGATGATCAATTATTAGATTTAACCTTTATGGAATATGAATTATTAAAATTCTTTGTTGAAAATCAAGAAAATGTGTGGTCAAGAGAAGAGTTGTTAGAAAAAGTATGGGGATATGATTATTTTGGAGGGGCTAGAACAGTAGACGTTCATGTTAGAAGACTTAGGTCAAAGTTGGGTGAAAAAAGATCTGACTGGATAAAAACAGTGCATTCAGTTGGATATAAATTTAACTAAAACTGTCTCCACAACCACAAGTTCTTGTTGCATTCGGGTTATCGATTGAAAATCCAGTCTCCATTAAACCTTCTTTATAATCTAAAGTTGATCCCTTTATATGTTCAAGGCTTTGTGAGTCAATACCAATATCAACACCATCATATGACTCGAAAACATCATTTTGAAGTCTTTCTGTGTCGAAGAACATCTCATAAGAAAGACCAGAGCAACCACCTGGCTTAACTCCCATTCTTAAAAAGCTATCCTCACTAGATTCCTCAGCTTTCAATTCAACAAGCTTTTTTACAGCACTATCTGTTGCTAAAACTGAGCGTGATGATTTTATTTGTATATCCATAACTTAATTATATCGTATATCAAATTATTCAAAAAATTTATTGTTACATGAAATTTTTTCACTTTAAGATATAAACATGAGTTTTAAACCAATAAAAGTAGCGATATATGGATAAAATATCTGTAAATAAGCGAAATCTAACCTTCCTAGAGAAATAATTGTTTCAATAGCTCAAAGTTGTCTTAATGAAAACACAGACAGTCAAACTACTATTAAGAATTTTGAAAACGAATTATATAAATATACATTAAAAGTTCAAAAAAAAGTTATCAACTGTACTGGGACATTGTTACATACAAACCTTGGAAGAGCACAAACTGATATTAACTTTAATGGGGGAAGTACGAATATCGAATATGATATTTTAAATAATAGAAGAGGAAAAAGAAATGAATTCCTGAATCAATCTATGAACTTACTTCTAGGTTCTGAGGATGTTTGTTTTGTCAATAACAACGCATCATCTCTCTATATAACACTTAAAACATTAAAAAATATTTATGGTAAAAAATCAGTAATTATTTCAAGAGGAGAAATAATTGAAATTGGTGGATCTTATAGACTTCCAGAAATAATACAAGAAACAGACTTGAAGATGGTCGAAATCGGAACAACAAATAAAACTAAAATAACTGATTATGAGAAGGCTCTAAAAGAAAATGAAGACTCTTTAATTTTAAAAGTCCATAGATCAAACTTTTCAATTAATGGTTTCGTAGAGGAAGTCAATTTGAAGGATCTAAGATCTTTGACAGAAAGTCATAATAGTATTTTGATTCATGATCTCGGAAGTGGTTTAGTTGCGAGTAGAAAATTTCTAGAGAAAGAAAATATTGATATCTTTGATGATGAGCCTTCTGTACAGGAATCATTAAGACAAGGTGCAGATTTAGTTATGTTTTCAGGTGATAAACTATTTGGATCTTTACAGTCGGGAATAATTGCTGGAGATAAAGAAATGATTCAGTCTATAAAGGAATCTCCACTATTTAGGACATACCGCTGTTCTCCTTTAACTCTCTTTGAACTACAAGAAACTACAAATAAATATGTATCAAAAAATGAAATAGAAATACCATTATGGAAAATGATTGCTATGAATTATGAGGAACTTGAAAATAGAATCAAAAGTATAACGGAAAATCTCAAAATAAAACATGAAGTTGTCCAAGATAATTCCGTAATGGGTGGAGGTACTTTACCAAATAAATTTATAGCTTCACCAGTAATACAAATAAGTGAACTAGAATATACAAATCTTATGAGCAAACTAATACATAATGAGATCCCAATAATTCCTAGAATCAATAAAAACAATATAATTATTGATGTAAGAAGTACTTCAGAAAAAAACGATATACCTATCAAAGATTTTTTTACTAATTTATGACAGTCATTGCTACTGCCGGACATGTAGATCATGGTAAATCTACGTTTGTAAATTTTTTAACTCAACAAGAAACTGATAGATTGCCTGAAGAAAAAAAAAGGGGTCTCACGATAAATTTGGGTTATACCTATTTTACAATCGAAAAAAATACTTATTCAATAGTTGATGTTCCAGGTCACAAAGATTTTTTTAAAAACACAATAGCTGGCTTTGCTAATGCAGATGTAATCCTTTTTATTATAGATTCAATAGAAAACTGGTCCGAACAATCTGAACAGCATTTTCAATCATTAACTTCACTAAATAAAAAGAATTTTATATTTGTATTTACAAAAATTGATCTACTTGAAGGCGATGTAAATAAAGAAGTCTTAAGTGCAAAATTGTCCAGTCATGAAAATATTAATTATCAAATTATTGAGTTCAACAAAAAAAACTCAAACAGAAAGTCTTTGTGTCAATCTATTCATAATTTTATTAAAACCTGTGAATTTGAAGAAAAAACACCAACACTGTGGGTCGATAGAAGCTTCATAATTGATGGAACTGGAAAAGTCATTACCGGTACAGCAAGTAAAAATCTAGATTATGAAAATCTTATATACAATTTACATAATGAAAAACTTCAAATAAAAGAAGTTCAGAGTAAACATCAGAAAAATCATGACAATGATGTAGCAAAAAGAGTGGCATTATCTTTAAAAAAAACAAATAAGAATTTTCCAGAAAGAGGTGACCTACTTTCAAATGAAAAAATTTATTTTTCAAACAACTTATTCATTAAATTAAATAATAAAGATGTAGATAAATCAATTTTAAAAGGTACGTTAAGGCTTTTTTTTGGAACATGTAACGCCCATGTAACAAAAATAAAATTGGTAAATTCCGAAAAAGAGACTTTTGCTATTGTAAGTCTATCAAAAGCAATGCCTATTCCAATTTTTGAAAATCTACTAATTCAAAATATAGATAGAGAAAAATATATTGGAGGAAAATTCTTACTATTTCTTGATAAATATCAAATTTTAAAGTTGAACAATAAAATAAAAAGCAATATCAAAATAAACAATTTATTAGATATTTTTGACTTTCTAGATACAAAATTTTTTGAGAGTAAGAAAGAATTCAAACAAATAGAAAATTTATTTGTTAGTGAATCAGTTCTGGAAAAAATTATTGAAGATCTAGAAAATAATACAGATTTAATAAATAAGTCTGGTGTAAAAGATTTCTTTCAAAATAAATATCAAATATCAACTGATACATTGGAAAAACTAACAAAGGATAAAGAAAATATAAACATATCCAATAATCAAGTAATCAAAGAAATAGATAACTTTGAAAATCTAGAAAATCAGTACATTAAAATTAAAGAACTGCTTGGTGAAGCATTGGATGTAAATATTATTAATACAAAAGAATTTGATAGAAATGATATGAAAAGTCTTTTTATATCCAAAAAAATTTACAGAGTTGATTCTAAAATTATTATCTCTGATAAACATTTGAAACAATTAGTTGAGATAATTGGGTTTATGCCAAATAAATTTTCTGTAAAAGATTTTAAAGATAAATCTAATCTTTCAAGAAAGTATGCAATTCCCTATCTGGAGTTGCTTGACAAAATTGGAATAACTCAAAAAATTGATAAGGCAGGGTCTAGAAAAAAACTTTAGGAAAATATTAAGTTTCGTTTTCTTTCGACTTCGTTTAGCCCTCCCCAGATTCCAAAAGGTTCTTCAATCTCTTTAGCCTCCTCTAAGCAATTAACTTTAACAGGGCATCCATTACAAACAGCTTTTGCTTTTGCCTCTCTTTTTTCTCTATCTTCTTTTTTCTCAAAAGTGGCAGGGGGGAAGAATAAATTTGAACTATGTTGTCTGCAGAGAGCATTGTATTGCCAAGTTGAAATCTTTATTTCTAACATATAGGAACGTTATTTCAAAAAAAACAAATGGCAAAAGGTTTTTTTCGCGAAGTTTTACTGAATATTTATATGTAAAGGTTTCCATCTTTTTCAAAAAAGACGTAATCTTGACTTTTTTTATAGGATCTATCCGTTTCTAAATAAACCCTTAATTCTGTATTTTTATACTTCACAAGACCTGTGTCAGATTCTAAAATTTCAATTAATTCACAGCTTTGATCTACTAAAGATGTTCCTCCGCTTGTGTCGGTAGTAAGCCTTGATCTTATCACTGTAGGTATTGCTACAAAATAAAATAGTGCAAGCGCAACTGATACTAAGAATAAAAGAATAAAATTGACACTTATTTCATAGTTACTAAACATTACTAAAGATGAACCAAAAAGTACTAGAAAAGCAACAACACCTAAAGTTGAAAAATATCCCCTTGATAGAATTTTTATATACATTAAAAAAGATATAAAGAATATAAAGACCCCAAAATAATTTATTCCAAATTCTTGAAAGGGCAAGGTTGATGATATTACTAAAAGCGAACCTACAACAGCCATTAATCCAGGCCCTATAGCAAACAGTTCAAGGCCAATTAGAGCAAAACCTAAAACAAAAAACATATATGTAAATATTGGGTTTGATATTGAGATATAAAATCGTTGAAATAAGGAGGGTTTAAAAAATTCAATTGATTGGTCAGGTACATTAAAATCTATATTCTCGATAAACGAACCAAGGGTTCCTACTATCAAATAATTTTCATAAATACCTTCATTTGTGGATATGAGAATTTTTCCTTCTTCAAAATTACAAAGATTGATGTTGCAGTATTTTTCTTCGACAAATTTTTCAAAAGGTACATTATAGATTTCAACACCAGGAGAAAAGCCGATGAAATCAAAATTTTGTAGCAAGTCATAATCAACAGATATCTGGTATGGACCAAACCAAACTCCTTTCGGAAAATCATAATTAGACAATAAATTATTAAATTTTTTATAACTTTCTTCGCTTCCTTCTTTGGAACTATATTGGAAAATTAATAAATCATTATCTGTATATTTTTTTTCATCAATATGTTGTTCAATAGCATTTACATGTGCATTAGAAAAAATACCTTCTATTTCATAAATATTTAGTGATGCAGTTCCAGCCACTGCCAAAATTAATGTAGAAATTATATTTGTCATTGTTATTTAAAATTACAGAATAGTATGCTTTTAAAACTGTGAAAATTTTAATTTATAGCGACAACCAGTGGGTCATTGAATCAATTGAAAAATATATTGATTTTGATTACGAACTGCTTGAAAATATTGGTTTAGAAAGTTTGAATCAACGTGTAGATTATATCTTTGTTGATATGCAAGTTAAAAATAATGGTGGACCATCAATAATAAGAGAGTTGAAAAGAGACAAAATTACCAAGAATACTCCAATAGCCTTAATTGCAGACCGGGAAGCAGATGAGTTTCAAGCAAAAAGAGTAGGTGCTGATTTTTTTGCAGTAAAACCTGTTTCAAAAACTAAATTAAATAAATTCTTTAATTTAAATTAAAATCCTCTAGAATCATATATACAAATTGAGTATTAATTTCGACTTCGTTTTATATGT
>LUMI01000399.1_pt1 | contig 13854 bp, 12 predicted proteins | sample 729681 | NCBI WGS metagenome assembly LUMI01 (sample SAMN03860267, study PRJNA289734) | marine metagenome | biome: seawater column; feature: ocean; material: water; isolation source: Red Sea water column Station 34 - depth 10m | place: Saudi Arabia: Red Sea | collected 2011-10-15 | depth 10 m
TTATTGATTATTCCATATGTGTCTAAAGGCACTGAATTAAATGTATTTGATTTCAATTTATCCTCAGGAAAAAAAATAGTTTGTTTAAAATTAGCTTTTTCGATATTTGAAGAAAGCTGTGGTTTGATACCAAACCGAGCGTCAATCACGCTAGCTAAAATCTCATTATCAACTTCGATATTCATATTAAATAGTATTCAATTTATTCAACGGTAACTGATTTAGCGAGATTCCTTGGTTGATCAATATCAGTACCTTCATTAAGAGCAAAATAATATGAAATGAGTTGAAGAGGAATAGTATAAATGAAAGGTGTGTCAATAAAGTTTTCTTTGGGTAGGCTTACATTATGTGTGTTTAATGATTTTCTGTGAATTTTAACACTAGATAAAATTATAACCTTACCATTTCTAGCAGCGATTTCCTCAGCATTAGAAATAGATTTCTCATATAGTTCGTTGTTTGGCGATAAGCAAATTGTTAATGATTTTTTATCGATCAATGCAATTGGGCCATGTTTCATCTCTCCTCCAGGAAAGCCTTCGCTATGCATGTAAGATATCTCTTTTAATTTCAAGGATCCCTCTAATGCTATTGGGTATACAATATTCCTTCCAATAAAATAACAAGTATCAGATTGGCTTAATTTTTTTGCAATTTTTTTCGCCTCTGGTGTAAAATCATTTATTAATTTTTTCAGCTTTATTGGTAATAACTTTAGAATTGCTAAATTCTTATTATAATCTTTTTTCGATATGGAATTTGTCATTTTACCAATTTCAATAGAAAGATTGGCTAAGCTCAATATTTGACAAGTAAAAGCTTTAGTTGAGGCTACACCAACTTCTTTATCAGCATAAGTAGGTATGGTTACATCAGCCTCTCTTACCATACTACTCTGTAAAGAATTAGTGATGACTATAGAGGAATGTTTGTTTTTTTTGATATATTTTAGAGCCATCAAGGTATCCATGGTTTCACCAGATTGTGAAATAAAAATAAATAAAATTTTTTCGTCTTTATTTATTTTTTTATATCTAAGCTCGGAAGCTAATTCTGATGAAGTATCTATATTTGTATATTTATTAAAGTAATACTCACCAACTAAACAGGCATGGTATGCAGTACCACATCCAACAAATATTATTTTTTTGTTTAAAATTAAATTTTTAAATTTGCTTTCAAAATCATTAAAAAATTCTTGTACATAATTTTTTTGAGTATTTTTTATAACTTCAGGCTGCTCATGAATCTCTTTCAACATATAATGTTGATATTTTCCTTTATCATATGGGTTTTGTTTAATTTCATTTTTTTCGAAGAGTATTTTAGCTTTATTTAAACTAGATATTTTAGACTGCTGAATTTTAATAATATCACCATCTTTAAGATGATAAATCTTATCACTATAATCAGATAAAATAGATGAATCTGAGCATATGTAAGAGGAGTTTCTATTATGTGATAAGGCGATTGGACTGCCATTTTTTAATAAGTAAAAACAATTATTTTTTTTTATAAATATAACAAAGGCGTAGTTTCCTTTAATTACACTTTTAAATACTCTAATAGCTTCATCTGAATTTTTATATTTATTGACTAAATAGGTGAGAAAGTAAAAACTGATTTCAGTATCTGATTGAATATTTTTAGGAATTTCTACAAATCGATTTTGAATTTTTCTATAGTTTTCAATAATACCATTACAAACTAAAGTAAGATCATCATTTGCAAATGGATGAGCATTATTTTTGCTAACAACTCCATGTGTTGCCCATCTTGTATGACCTATCACACCATAAAAATTTTTATCTGATACATTTTGAGCTTTATTTTTTAGTTCTGATATTTTGCCGACACTTTTAATGGTTTTTATTCGTTCTTTTGAAAACAAGGAAATGCCAGCAGAGTCATACCCTCTATATTCCAGCTTTTTTAAAATATCTATAGAGTTATTCTTTAAAGAAGATGAATTTAAGATACCAACTATACCGCACATTATTTTTTATTATTAATTTTATTTTTCTGTTTTGATCTGGCTATTGAAAAATGATTATTTGGTATTGATTTAGTAATTACAGATCCTGCAGCTATGTATTACCTATTTTGCATTTCAGCTTATTTTTTCCATCATAATTACAAGTAATAGTTCCAGCCCCAATATTACTATTTGTTCCTATAGATGAGTCTCCGATATAACTTAAATGATTTACTTTTACTCCCTTTGATAATTTTGATTTTTTAATCTCAACAAAATTACCAATTTTTACCTCATCTGCCATAATAACCTCAGGTCTTATTCTTGCATAAGGGCCGATGGAGCAGTTATTACCTATTGTGGAATTTTCAATATAAGAAAAGGACTTAATAATAGAATTACTTTTGATGCTTACATTTTTTTTTATAACAACATGTGGCTCAATTACTACTCCCGGAGCGATACTAACATTGCTCTCTATATAAACCGTATCAGGATGAATAATTCTAACACCACTGTCTATTAATTTTTTCTTTATAAAATCTTGAGATAATGTTTCTAATTTATTAAGTTCATTTAAGGTGTTAGCACCTGATATCACTGTGGCTTTATTTAAAAAAGTAGTCATTTTAAGTTTTTTATTTAAACAGACATTTACTAAATCAGTAATGTAAAATTCATTCTTATTTTTATTTTTTTTTATTAATTTTAAATTTAATGCAGCTTTTTTTGAAATTAAAAATATGCCAGTATTTATCTCATTGATTAATTTCTCTTCGTTTGAACATTCATTTTCTTCAATAATACTAATTAATAAATTATTTTTTTTAACTACTCTTCCATATCCTTTTGGGTTTCTTACATTTTGTGTAAGAACTGATAAGTCATCATCATTCTTTACACCTTTTGAAACAAAATCAGAGAGTATTTTATAATCGAAAATAGGTGTATCTGCTAAGGTCAATAAAAAATAATCAAATTTATTATTGTATTTATAAAATTGTTTAAAAGCTCCACCAGTACCGTCTATTGGATTTTGAATAAATACTTTTTCATGAATAAAATATTTTTTATTAGCTTTACTTGAAATAATAAAAGTTTTTTTTACTTGTTTAATTTTATTTAGTGCATCTAAATTATACTGTATTAACTCTTTACCAGATATTTCGTGAAGAAATTTTGGTTTAGGTGATTTAAATCTTTTGCTCTTTCCAGCAGAAAGAATAATGGCGCATATATTCATAAAGTTGTAAAATAATATTAATTAATCTTAACTGAATACTAAAAATATATCTAATTATGTAAATTATGCCCAATATCGTTAAATCAAATTTATCAAAGCAACTTACACATTTCTTAAAGTCTAAACTATTAAAAGATGAATTAGTAGTTTTGCCAACAGAAACTGTTTATGGGCTAGCTGGTTTAGGAACCAATATTAAAGCAGCAAAAAAAATTTTCTTATTAAAAAAAAGACCGTTGAAAAAAAAACTAATATTTCATTGTTCAAGTTTAAAAATGGTAGATAAATTTTTTAATTTAGATGATGAAAATTTAATTTTAGCTAAAGAATTTTGGCCTGGGCCTCTTACTCTTGTTTTACAAAGGAAGTCTCTCGAAATACCCAAATCTCTTACATTAAATAATGAGTGTGCTGTAAGAGTTCCAAATAATAAATTTACATTAAATTTAATTAATAAAGTAGGTAAGCCCCTTGTAATGCCCTCAGCAAACAAATTTAAACAACTAAGCCCAATCAACAGTGAAATGGTTTTTCAGCAATTTATTGAGACAAATTTATTAATTGTAGATGATGGAAAATGTAAAGTTGGTATCGAGTCAACTTTAATTAAAATATCTGATAACAAATTGAATATAATAAGACCAGGGATGATATCATTAGAAAATGTGAAAAAAATATTACCCTATATGGTTATTAGTAAATATAACAAAAATTTAAGTTTTCCTGGAACTTCAAAAAAACATTATTCTCCGAAGAAGAAAATATTTTTAAATGTCAAAAATGCTAAAAAAAAATCTGCATATATAAACTTTGGAGCAAATAAGAAAGGTCAATTCAAAAATTTAAGTAAGAGTAGAAATTTAATTGAAGCTGCCAAAAATCTTTATCATTTTATTTTTTTAGCAGATAACGACAACCAATATAAAAATATAAGTATCGCACCTATTCCTTATAAGAAAATAGGAATCGCTATAAATGATAGATTACTAAGAGCATCTAAATGAAGTTTCCAATAAAAACTATAAGAAAAAGTGCCCAAATAACTGCTTTCCCTAAAAATTCTTTGGAGGTATCTAAACTGGTTAAATTTTCTAACAAATATAAATTTCATATTTTACCTATTGGTGGAGAGACTAATAGAGTGGATGGCACAAAACCTCAATTTGAAAAAACTATCCTAATAGATTTTAAAAAAATGAATCGTATTGAAGAAGTTGATACTGATAATTTTATAATAACAGCTCAAAGCGGAACATTGTTAAAAACTATTCAAAAAGCAGCAAATAATAAAAAACTTTTATTTCCAGTTAATATTGCGCCAAGTGATAAATGTACAATTGGCGGTAATATATCTACTAATGTTGGGGGTTTGCAAACCTTAAGATATGGTAACATAGAGGATCATATAAATGGCCTTGAAGTAGTGCTTAGTGATGGAACTATTTTAAATTTTTTAAATAAACTCAAAAAAGATAATTTTGGCCCAAAACTGTGGAAGTTATTTTGTGGTTCTGAGGGTGTTTTTGGAATAATTACAAGAGCGAGCTTAAAGTTAATCCCAAAAAAAAAGTACAATTCTACATATTTAATACAAACAAATAGTTTAAATAAGTCAATTCGATTACTAAAATTTTTAAGAAACAAGTACTTCGATAATTTAACAAGTTTTGAAATAATATTTCCAATACCTAGCTCTTATTTATTTAATGAAAGTACACATCACTTCAATTTAATCATAGAGATACAGTCTAATGTTATTGGTAATTACAAAAAAGAATTAAAAAAATACTTTAATTTAAAAGAATTTAAAATTTATAAAATGGAACATAATAAATCAAAATCATGGATATGGAGCAAAAGAGAAGAGTTAGTATATAATCAGATAAAATATAATTTTACTGAAAAATTTGATATTTCTTTACCCATTGATAAGTGGTCTGTCTTTATTAAGAAGGTAAATACATTTGTAAAGGATAATAAAATCTTTACTCCTTATTTTTTTGGGCATTTGGGAGATGGTAATTTGCATTGCAATTTTAAAGTACATCCTAATTCAAAAAAGAATTGTGCTTACCTCTCAAAATTTATTTATGATTTGACTATTCAAAGCGAAGGTAGTGTGGCAGCAGAACACGGTCTTGGTTTGAAAAAAAATTATCTTTTAAAAAAATATAAACCTAGTGAAATTTACCTTTTTATTAAAAAATTAAAAAAACACTTAGATCCGAACTCTAGATTAGGCAAAAATAAGTTATTTCAGGCTTAATTGATCTTTTAATTTAAAATAACTCATTGCTAAAACTAATAATGGCTTATCAATTACGCCAAAACCAGGAAAGTTTTTATGTCTAAACTTTTCAAATAAGCTCAAATTATTGTTCTGATTTGTTATTGTTTCAGCAAGCATTTTTCCAACCATAGTTGTTATTGCTAAACCATGTCCTGAATATCCTTGTGCAAAAAAAATATTATTATCAATACTACCGATATGAGGGAATCTGTTTACAGTTATGGCAACGTGCCCACTCCAAGTACACCAAGCTTTGAACTTTTCTAAACCAGGAAGTATCTTTTTTATACTTTTTTTTAAAGATAATTCCAAATTTATCGGATCTATATTAGAGTAACTTACACCTCCACCAAAAATTAAATTATTATTAGAATCCAGTCTAAAATAATTTAGTACAAATAACATATCTCCCACTGTGATAGGTTTTCGAAAATATTTACTCAATTCTGTATTTGGAATTTCAGTAAATGCTGATACATAAGTTTTAACAGGCATTATTTTTTTTCTTAAACTTTTATTCAAATTATCAATATATGCATTACAGCAGATAATTAATTTATCAGATTTAACAGTTAAATTTTTTTCAGTTGTTATTGTTACTTTTTTTTGAGATTCATATGATATCACTCCTGTATCTTCAAATATTTTACAATTTTGATTTTTTAATAATTCTCTTGCTAATCCTAGACAATAATTAAGTGGATGAATTTGACCACACTCTGAGTCATACATTGCAGATTTGTAATAAGGGCTATCAAAATACTGGTCCATTCTATTTTTTGGTAGATACGTCACTGATTCATAATCAAATTTTGTTTGAAGCCTGTCTACGTATTTTTTTAACTCCTCATCATGGGATTTACTTACTGCGGCTAAAACATAACCCTCGATTAAGTCACATTGTATATTTAAGTCTTTGATATTTTTTTTTACTTCTCTAACAGCGTCTAATGTGAATTGCCATAATATCTTAATTTCCTCTTGAGTGTGTTTTTGGCTAGAGTAATTCTCTGAGGAAAAACCATGTAATAATTGCCCACCATTTCTTCCAGATGCGCCCCAACCAACTTTATTTTTCTCCAATATGACTATGTTTAAATCTGGATTTAATTTAGATAAATATAATGCTGATGAAATTCCTGATAAACCTGCACCAATTATACAAACATCACATTGTAAGCTCTCATTTAATTTGTTAGTATTAAGGCTGAATGCTTTTGTTCTTACGTAATAATTATCTGAGTAATCCATCAGATACATAAATATCAAATTTTAAAGGTTAGTTATAGCTATGAATGATTATGTCGATTGGTTAAAGAAAAATAAAATAACAGAGGTAGAATGTATGATTCCTGATAATTCAGGTATACCAAGGGGGAAAATACTACCAACAAAAAAATTTTTAAGCTCTATTGAGTCAGGTGGATTAAGATTACCTTTAGCCCTATTCAAATTAGCAGTATCTAGAGATGTGACTTATTCAATAGATGATCAGATTTTAAATCCTACAGATGGTGATTTTATATTAAAGCCTGATTTTAATACTCTGAGAACTGTTCCATGGTATGAAGAACCAACCGCACAGGTTATTTGTGATGCTGTTGATAACAATGATAATGTTATAGAGGTCCACTCTAGAGGTATTTTAAAAAAGGTAATTGGTCTTTATGAAAAAATAGGCCTTGAACCAGTAGTTGCTCCAGAAATTGAATTCTATTTAGTTAAGAAAAACAATGATCCAGACAATCCTTTAGAGACACCAAGTGGGCAATCTGGAAGAATTGAAAAAGGAAATCAGTCTTACGGTATTGACGCTGTTAATGAATTTGATCATATTTTTGAGGATTTGTATGACTACTGTGAGACTCAAGAATTAGACGTAGAGAATATTAATCATGAGGATGGACCAGCACAAATGGAAATTAACTTCAAGCATGGTAACCCTCTTGACTTGGCCGATCAGGTTTTTTTATTTAAAAGAACTCTTAGACAAACTGCATTGAAGCATAATTTGTATGCAACTTTTATGGCTAAACCGATGGAAGATACTCCAGGGAACTCGATGCATATACATCAATCAATTTTAAAAAAAGGTAAACCAATATTTGTGGACAAAAATCTTAAAACTACAAAACAGTTTGATAATTATATGGGTGGATTACAAAAATATTCAAAAGCTTTTTTACCTCTTTTTGCACCTAACGTTAATTCCTTTAAAAGGCTCAGAGGTTATTGGGAGGAAGGTACGCCATTTAACCTTAACTGGGGTTTTGAAAACCGTACCTGTGGTTTTAGAGTCCCAAATTTTAACTCTGCTAACCAGGCGAGAATTGAAAATAGACTGTGTGGATCAGATGTAAATCCATACTTAGCTATGGCTGCAACATTATCTGCAGGATATTTAGGTTTGAAGAAAAAATTAAAAGCAACCCCGGAGACCAAAAAAGCTGCATATAACGTGAATGTTTCTTTGACAGAAAGCATCTATCAATCAATAGATACTTTTTCTAGATCTAAGGAGGCAAAAGAGATATTTGGTGAAACATTTATAGAATTATTTTGTTCAATTAAAGACTTAGAGGTAAATGCCTATAATAAAATTATTACAGCATGGGAAAGAGAATATTTACTTCTTAATGTTTGATCTATTAATTAAGTAAATACTAATTGCTGCAAATATAACAATTAGCATTATTATTGCGGAAAGAGCATTAACTTCTGGACTCAATCCCAATCTAACTTTAGAAAAAACCACTATTGGCAAAGTGTTAGCTCCGGGACCGGTAGTAAAACTAGCAACGACAAGATCGTCTAAAGAGAGTGTAAATGCAAGTAACCATCCTGATAATATTGCAGGTAATATTACAGGCGCAGTTATTTTCCAAAAAATCATATTTGGAATTGTCCCAAGATCCTGAGCAGCCTCTTCTATATTTTTATCGTAACTACTCAACCTTGATTGGATAATGACTGCAACAAAAGCTACAGAGAAAGTTATATGCGATATTAAGACTGTTAGTTGTCCTTTTGAGGAAGGAAAGCCAATAATATGGTTAGATGATATAAAGAATAACAACAAAGAAAGCCCTAAAATTATCTCAGGCATAACCAAAGGAGAAGAACTCAAGAAAATAAAGAAAGGCCTGGCTGGAATTTTTGATATTCTTGTTAATGAAAAACCAATCATTACACCCATGACTGTTGCAAATGTTGCTGAAAGAGAAGCAATTTTTAGACTAGTATAAAAAGCCTCTAAAATTTGTTCATTATGAAATAATTCCTTATACCATCTAAAAGAAAAACCCTTCCAAACCATAACTCTTTTATTATCATTAAAAGAATAAGCTATAAGAGTTAAAATAGGAAAATATAAAAATGAAAATCCAATTGTTAAGGTAAAAATTTTAAAAAATAATTTATTCATTTCTAAAATTATATTTCGCGTACATCAATTGGAAAATAATTATGGGAAATACAAGAATAACAATACCAGACATCGCAAGCGCGCTAGCAATAGGCCAATCTCTATTTACAAAAAATTCATCCCAAATTATCTTCCCAAAATAAAGCTTATCACTGCCGCCTAACATTTCTGGTATTATATATTCTCCAACAACTGGTATAAAAACCAACATGCTCCCCGCTACTATTCCTGGTAAAGATAGAGGTAAGATAACTTTTACAAACGTGTTTAAAGGCTTTGCACCTAAATCATTAGATGCGTCAATCAAATTTAAATCAAATTTAACCAAATATCCATAAAGTGGTAAAATCATAAATGGAAGGTAAGTATAAACAACACCTAAAATTACAGCATAATGATTGTGTAACATAGATATTGGTTCAGAAATTAGCCCAATATGTATAAGAATTGAATTTATAATACCAGAGCCTTGTAGTAAGACTTTCCATGCATATACCCTTAGAAGAAAAGAACTCCAAAAAGGTATGATAAGCATAATCAATAGTATGTTTCTTATACTTGTTTTAGATTTTGCAACGTAAAAAGCTATGGGATAACCAATTAATAAACATAATAAAGTGAATGTAAAAGCTAATGAAAGTGAATTGACGTATGATCTGATATAGAAAGGGTCTGAAAAGATAAATAAATAATTTCCAAGAGTTGAATTAATCTTCAATCCATTTTCAGATAAGGAGAAAAGATCACGATAAGGTGGCATACCCCATTCAGACACAGATATTGATATTTTAAAAATTAAAGCTAATGGAACAAAAAAGAACAAAACTAACCATAAATATGGAGTGAATACAAACCAGACGTTTTGTTTTTTTAAATTTTTAATCATTAAAGAAATATATTGATGTTTCGTTAAAACTTATCTGAACTTTATCATCCCATCTTATTTGAAGGTTATCTGAAACTAAACTATTTTGCATAAAAGAATAAAATTCAAATCCATTAACCTCAATTAAATACTTAGTATAGCTCCCTAAATAAGCTACTTCTTTAATTACACCAATATTTAAATTATCAGATTGATTTTCTAGTTTTTTAACAGAAATTTTTTCAGGCCTAATTAAACATTTAACATAGTTTTCTTTATTGTTAATATTTTTAACTTCATAATTTAATTCTTTAATGATGATTTGATTATTTTTATTAAGAACATTAAAGATATTGGCTGTGCCAATAAAATTCGCTATATATTTGTCCTTCGGTTTTTCATATATCTCAACAGGATTACCAACTTGTAGGATTTCTCCATTTTTCATAATTGCCATTCTGTCAGATAATGACATTGCTTCCTCTTGATCATGGGTAACAATTATAAAAGTGATACCTAACTTATACTGTAGATTAACTAACTCGAATTGTGTTTGTACTCTTAGCTGTTTATCTAATGCTGCAAGTGGTTCATCCAATAAAAGTAATTTTGGTTTTTTGACAAGACATCTTGCTAACGCTACACGTTGTTGTTGACCACCAGATATCTCATTGATTTTTCTTTTCTCTAAACCATTCAGCTCTAGTAAATTTAAAATTTCATTAACACGATGATTGATTTCTTCTTTAGAAATTTTTTCTTCTTTTAGTCCAAACTGGATATTATTAGTGACATTTAAATGCGGAAATAGTGCATAATTTTGGAACATAATATTTAGAGGTCTTACATATGGTGGAAGTTTCGTGATATCCTTTCCCTCGAGTAGAATTCTTCCTTCATCAGGCTTCTCGAAACCTGCTATAATTCTCAAAAGTGTTGACTTACCGCATCCTGAAGATCCTAGGAGACTGAATATTTCAGATTTTGCTATTTTTAGATTAACTTTGTCTAAAGCAACAACATTATCAAACCTTTTTGATACATCTATGATTTGTAAAAAAGGTTCAGACATAAAAAAGATTGTGAAAAGCGCAACTTAAGTAAAAGTTGCGCTTTAATTAAATTATTGAGAAGCTTTAAAACTATTAAATACTCTCGAAGATATCCTAGACTTTTGAGGTGAGTCAGCTGTATCTGCAAAAAGTTTAGTTAATGTCTCTTCTGTTGGATAAATAGCTGGGTCTGAAAGAATATCAGGATCTATCAAACCTTCAGTTGTGTTAGCTACTAGATTAGGATTTGAGTACCACACATAGTTAGTAATTTCTGCAACAACTTCTGGTCTCAAAATATAATCTATAAATTTATGAGCATTTTCTACGTTTTTTGCGTCTGCTGGAATTCCCATCATATCAAACCAAATTACTGTTCCTTCATTTGGAATTGAATACCAGACCTCTTCAATTTCCTCGTATGCTGCTATAAATACATCACCTGACCAACCTATTGCTAAGCAAATCTCACCATTTGCTAAATCATCAATGTACTGAGAAGAGTCAAAATACTTTATGTAAGGTCTAATATTATTTAATAATTCTAGTGCCTCTTGATTAGCTTTAGTGTTTTCTGTATTTGGATCATGGCCAAGATAATTTAATGCAATCTCAACAATTTCACTTGGTGCATCTAAGAAAGCCACACCACAATCTTCGTATTTAGAAATTTGATCTACATCAAATATTATGTCCCATGACTCAACATCTCCACCTCTTTCCTCGACGGCAGCAACATTGTAACCAATTCCAGTTGTGCCATACATGTAATTGACAGAGTATTCCCCACCTGGATCATGAGCATCAGTTTTTTCTAAAACACTTGGATCTAAATTTTTGAGGTTTGGAATCATACTTTTATCAAGTTTTTGAAAAACTCCTGCTTTAATTTGGTTTTCCATAAAGGAGCCTGATGGAACAACTAAGTCATAACCACTTCCTCCAGCTAAAAGCTTAGCCTCTAGAACTTCGTTTGAGTCAAATACATCGTATGTTACATCAATACCAGTTTCTTCCTCAAAATTTGCAATTGTATCTTCAGCTATATAATCGGACCAATTGTATATAAATAACTCTTCTTTAGCGCTCAAACTCATAGGAAGTATTAGCACTAAAAGAGCTGTTAAAAATTTGTTCATATTACCTCTCCTCTTAAATAAGTAGAATTTGAATAATATGATAATTTTTTTTAAAAATCACAAATTTTTTTATATAGATCTGGTCTACGATCTCTAAAATTTCCCCAAGATTGGCGGTATTTTGTTATTTCTGAAAAGTCGAAATTCTTAGATACAAAGCCCTCATCTTTTTTGTCCATTTCAATTTCAATATTACCCAAATGATTAGCGATAAAGGAACTTCCATAAAATGTAACAGATATTGAACCTTCATTTTCTATGCCAATTCTATTAGAAGCAATGACTGGAATTTGATTTGCAGCTGCATGACCTTTCATTACGTTTTGCCAGTGATCTTTTGAGTCTAATAAAGGGTCTTGAGGCTCAGAACCAATTGCTGTGGGATATAATAAAATATCTGCACCAGAAAGTGTCATAGATCTCGCACATTCAGGAAACCATTGATCCCAGCATATACCACAACCAAGATTTCCAAATTTTGTGTTAAATACTTTGAAGCCAGTATCTCCAGGTTTAAAGTAAAACTTTTCGTTATAACCAGGACCCTCAGGAATATGCGACTTTCTATATAAATCACTTAATTTACCATCAGCATTAATCACAACTAGAGAATTAAAAAAATTATTTTCTTTTTTTTCAAAAAAACTGATCGGCATGACCATATTATTTTTCTTACAAAAATTAGAAAAAATTTCAAATAGTTTGTCATTAGGAAATTCAATTGCATAATTAAAAAACTTTGTATCCTGAGTTGAGCAAAAGTATTCAGTTTGAAATAACTCTTGTAGGAGGAAAATATTTACTTTTTCCTTAGATGCTTGTTGAGCAATATGTATAGCCTTATTTATATTTAAATCTTTTTTTTCTTTTATTGATTTAAATTGCGAAGCAGCTACTTTAACTAACATTTTTTGGCACATTCATAGTAACACAATGGATATTGCCTCCACCATAATTTATATGTGAAGTTTCAATCATCTCAATTTTTTTATCTTTAAAAATATCTTTAAAAATATCATAAACCATTTCATCTTCTTTAACATTAAATTTTGGGACAAAGATTTTATTCTTTGAAAAATAAAAATTAATATACGAGGCAATAAGCTTTTTATCATTAACAACTATTTTTGAAGGAAGGGGTATATCAATTAATTCTATATTACTGTCAGTGCTGGAGAGATTACTTAGGATTATGGATTTACTCTTAGTTAAGTTTTTTGAATTTAAATCATCTAAATCATAACTTTTTGCTATTAAATATTTTCTATTTCCAATAGGACATAAAATATTGTCTATGTGCCCATCAGTATCGTCATCCATTAAACCTTCAGGAATCCAAATTATTGAATTTAAGTCAGTAAGGTCATTTAAATATGAAGTAATAGAAAATTGATTTGAGATATATTCACCTACTTTATTATCATTAAAATAATTTGGGTATTTTCCATAACCATTAAAATTAAAGTTAATACATTTAAGTTCGTTGTCCCCTTTGATAAAGATTGGGGCAATATCTCTCATCCAAGAGTCATCTAGTTCTAATTGAATAATATTTATTTTTTGATTATTAATATATTTTTTACAGTCATTATAATCCTCTTTATTACAATACATATAAACTGTTTCTTCATCCGAAATACAATTAGCTAAATGCGCCATTTCTAATCTGGCATCTTTAATTATTTCTTTGTAAAGATTTTTATTACATGGCCAAGCCATTAGACATTTGTCATGTGCTTCCCATTCTGGAATTAACTTCATAAGATTATAGTATATATTTTTTTTTAATTATGAATATTTGTATGCTCTCAGATATGGTCAAAAAAGAAAAAAGAATGCCCCTAATACCAGATGATATTATTG
>LUMI01000319.1_pt1 | contig 13840 bp, 8 predicted proteins | sample 729681 | NCBI WGS metagenome assembly LUMI01 (sample SAMN03860267, study PRJNA289734) | marine metagenome | biome: seawater column; feature: ocean; material: water; isolation source: Red Sea water column Station 34 - depth 10m | place: Saudi Arabia: Red Sea | collected 2011-10-15 | depth 10 m
ACTAGGAGAAGCAATAGAACGATGCGCTATTGAAAATGAAGCGGCTCTAACACTAAATGATTTGAAAAAGCATGAGAATGAATGGTGTGGTACTATTTCCCAAGAATTTGAAAATTTTTCACTCCACGAGATTCCTCCAAACACTCAAGGTATTGCGGCTTTGATGGCACTAGGAATACTTGAACATACGAACATTAAAAGTTTAACTCCAGACCATCCTAGCGCAATACATTTACAAATTGAGGCAATTAAGTTGTGTCTTGCTGATGTGGAGATTTATGTATCTGATCCTTCTAATATGAACGAAATTACCGCCAAAGATCTTCTGCAGGAAAGCTATCTACAAAAACGAGCAAAATTGATAGATCCTAATAAGTCGCAAAATTTTAAATCTGGTTCACCAAAAAGTGGAGGTACTGTTTATGTAACAGCTGCTGACAAATCAGGACTAATGGTCTCTTTTATTCAATCTAATTATGCTGGATTTGGATCTGGTGTTTGTGTTCCAGGTACTGGAATTCACTTGCAAAATCGTGGTGCAGGTTTTTCATTAGATCCTAATTCTGCAAATTTCGTTGGCCCCAAAAAGAGACCATTTCATACTATTATTCCAGGTTTTTTGATGAAAGACACACTTCCATTGATGAGCTTTGGCGTAATGGGAGGTCCTATGCAGGCTCAAGGTCATATACAATTAATTTTAAGAACAGAGCTCTGGGGTCAAGACCCCCAAACAGCGATTGACGCGCCTCGCTGGCGGTTTGATCACGGTCAGCAATTAGCTGTTGAAAAATCGATGCCACCCAAAACTATTAAATCCTTAAGTGAGATGGGTCATCATATAAAAATTGAAGGTTATGATAACTCTTTCGGGTTTGGTGGCGCTCAGATCATAAAAAAATTAGAAAATGGGAGTTATATCGCTGGCTCGGATCCTAGAAAGGATGGACAGGCCTTAGGTATTTAACCCATTGATGGATATAGAAAATGGATAAAATAGACAAACTTCGTCAGCAAATGAAAGAAAAAGCGGTAGATTTAATCGCTTTAGCACCAGGCGCAAATCTCAATTGGCTCCTCGGCGTAAACCCTCATGCCGACGAACGTCCATTAATATTTCTTTTAACTCAAACAGGTTTAGGCTTTTTAATGCCAGAACTTGAAGCAGAAAGTGCGCGACAACAAACGGACATTCGCTTCTATACTTGGTCAGATGCAACAGGTCCGACATCTGCACTGGACAACTTACTGACAGATCTTAAAGGATTTTCTTCTAGGTCGATAGTGATAGACGAAACAATGCGAGCAGATCATGCAGCACTTATTCAAGATAAAGTTCTAAACGCCAACAGAGCTTTTACAGCATCCACTATCGGCAAATTAAGAATGATTAAAGATAAAAGTGAACAAAACATCCTACGAGAGAATGCAAATCAAGCCGATACTGCTATGCAAAATGCATTAAGTGAGATTCAGTCCGGAATGACCGAAGATGCAGTCGCTTCAGTAATTCAATCTAGTTTCTCAGAACAAGGAGCGCTGCCACAGTTTTCTATTGTTGCATCAGGTCCCAATAGTGCATTTCCTCATCATCAAACAGGATCAAGAGTATTAAATGATGGCGATGTCGTCGTGATTGATCTTGGAGGTAAATTTAAAGGTTATGCTTCAGATATTACCCGGATGGCTATTCTCGGTTCTCCTCCAGGCGACTATAAAATGATACATCAAATTGTAGAAGACGCTGTTTGTGCCGCTTTAGAGGCAGCTAAACCCGGTGAAGTAGCAAAAAATGTAGATAAGGCAGCTCGGGATGTAATTACTAAAGCAGGTTTTGGGCAATACTTTATTCATCGAACTGGTCACGGACTTGGTAGTGAAATTCATGAACCGCCCTACATAACAGCAACCTCTGACACTATTCTAGAGCCAGGAATGGTATTCTCAATTGAACCAGGAATATACATTCCAGGGAAATTTGGAATAAGATTGGAAGAAATTGTGATCCTTAACGACAAAGGGCCAGAAGTTTTGTCAAAGCTTTCACGTAAAGAAAATATTTTAAATAACTGATTTTGTTATCTTTCTACTCACCTAGATTCCAATATAAGTCAGTCATTAGTAATAAAGATTCTTCAAGCAACGCTATTGGTAAATGTTCATTGGGAGCGTGCTGAGAACACTCTTTATACGAATGAGGTATCCAAATAGTTGGAATTTTTAAAATATCTGTAAAACAGTTATTAGGTAAAGATCCTGCTAGATTTGGGATGACGTGTATTTGCCCTCCATGAAAGTTCTGCAAAATTTGTTCAACTTTTTTCAACCAATTACTGCTCAAATCAGTCCTAGATGCTTCAAAATTAATAGCATTTTCTGTGATGATTTCTACGTCAGAAAAACCGTACTCATCAAGATGTTTACGTAAAGACGAAATAATTTTTAATGGTTCTGTTCCAACAACAAACCGGAGTTGACAGAGTGCTTTTGCTGAGGGTTGAATAGCATTGACAGGCACATCAATATCTCCCGATTTAATGGCAAGTATTGAAAATGAATTCCAACCAAATAACTTTTCATTTGGAGTTAAGCCAGGTTCACCCCAATTTTCATCGATATCTAATGTTTCAGAAATAGTAGTCGGAAGAACTTTTAGCCTGCCTTTTACTTCAGAGGTAAGAGAATTTGGTTTCCACTGATCAATCAATATTTCTCCGTTTTTATCTGTAATCAAAGAAAGGGCATGCGAAAGTCTAATCGCTGGATCCCTTAAAACCCCTCCCCAATTTCCAGAATGATGGGCCCCTGAGCGGTATTTAACTTCAAGTTCAAAATTTACTGCTCCTCTAGAACCCAAAAAGATAGTAGGAACTTCAACAGAAACTCTTGGTCCATCAGAAGCTATTAGAACATCGGATTTTAAGTCTTCCTTATACAGCTCGCAAAGCTCAAATAGTCCAGGAGATCCAATTTCTTCTCCCATTTCAAAGATGAGCTTTAGATTGAATCCTAATTTTTTTTTGGTTTTCAAAACTGACAAAAGAGCCATTAGATTTATGAAATGTTGCCCCTTATTATCAGCAACACCTCTTCCATAGATTTTATCACCAATGACTTTCAATTCACTCGGGTTGATACCTTCATACCAGTCGCCTGTTTGAAGTGGAACAGTATCACCATGGCCATAAAAGAGTATTGTTTTATATTCTGGTGACTCTATTCGCGTTCCAATAAGAAAAGGTGGTTTATCATTTATTGGATTGTCAATTATTTTCGATTTAATTCCTAATTCCTCAAAAATATTAAAGAGTCCTTTAGTATAATATTCCCTCAATACTTGAGCAGAAACAGACCCTTTACTATCAGTAACAATCTCTATGAGGCTACCCAATCGCTGAATAAATTCTCCATTAGCAAAAGAATTTCTTGAATACTGGATTGCCTTTTCGAGAGTGGACATTCAAAATCCTTTTTTTTGTACAATTTAAGTAAAAATATAAAAAAACTATAGACACTAAAGATTATCAGGCCTAGCCTCTTATGATGATATAAACAAGGAGGTAGATATGAATTTTTGCAAACTAGCAAAGCTGTCTTCAGTTGCATTAATAATGGCGACGACGGCTAATGCTGAAAACGTCCTTCGATGGACCAGCCAGGGTGACGCTTTGACGATGGACCCTCATTCTCAGAATGAAAGCCCGACAATAGCGTTTAATGGCCAAATCTATGAAGCACTTGTTGCTCGTGATATTGAGATGAACCTTGTTCCAGAATTAGCGGAAAGCTGGACAGCTTCACCTGATGGTTGGACTTTCAAACTGCGGCAAGGCGTGACGTTCCATGACGGTGCTGACTTTACTGCTGAAGACGTGGTGTTCTCATTTAATAGAGCGCTAGAAGAGTCATCAGACTACAAAGAACAAGTAAAAACAGTATCAAGCATAGAAGTAATTGATGACTACACCGTAAAACTAGTTACCGCTGGCGCAAACCCAATTCTGCCAAACACATTAACGAATGTGTATATAATGGATAGTGGTTGGGCAAAAGCTAATGGTGTTGAAAAGCCTCAAGACTTCGCTGCAGAAGAAGAAACATTTTCCGTCAGAAACTCTAATGGTACAGGACCGTTTATGCTGATGAGCAGAGCGCCAGAAGAGCTTTCAGTACTTAAACGGAACCCAAATTGGTGGGGCGACTCCATGTATCCTGGCAATGTTGATCGCATTGAGTACAGACCAATTAAAAATGCTGCAACACGCGTGGCGGCCCTACTTTCTGGTGAGGTTGACTTTGTACTAGACGCACCACTTCAGGATTTAAAGCGCATTGAAGCTACAGAAGGCTTAACGACGAAAACAGTTGCTCAAGTTCGTTCTATTTTCTTTGGGATGGACCAAAGCGTTGACGAGCTGCGGAGCTCAAATATTAAGGGAGCTAATCCATTCAGAGACATTAGGGTGAGAGAAGCCTTTAACCTTGCAATTGATAAGGACGCTATTCAACGGGTTGTTATGGACGGATTATCTTTCCCAACTGGAATAATTACACCTCCAGGCGTGTTGGGTAATACTCCAGAATTAGATCAGCAGTATGGTTTTGATTTAGATAAAGCCAAAAGTTTAATGGCTGAAGCTGGATACGCAGACGGATTTGAAGTTCAACTCGACTGCCCTAACAATCGTTATAATAACGATGAAAAGATATGCCAGGCTGCGGTTGCTATGCTAGCTAAAATTGGAGTAAAGGTGAATTTGGATGCCATTCCAAAAGCACAACACTTTCCAAAGATCCAGAAAAGAATTTCTGACTTTTATATGTTAGGATGGGGTGTGTCTACATTGGATAGCCACTATGTATTCTCATATCTTTTTGAAAAAGATGGATCATGGAACGGTATCGGTTATAACAATGCTCGAGTAAACGAAATTACAAAGTTAATTGAAACCGAAACGGATATTCCAAAGCGTACGGCTCTCATTGACGAAGCTTGGCATATAATTAAGAAAGAAATGCCATATCTTCCTATCCATCACCAAGTACTTGGATGGAGTATGAAAGACAATGTCGATGTGCCGATTGCTGCAGACGACCATTTGAGACCGCGTTACGTGGTTTTTAAATAAAATTATAGCAACATTGGGGCGCTACGAAGTTGGCGCCCCTTATTAGCAGGTTTCATGTTTTACTTTATAATTAACCGGTTAGCTCAGGCTCTTTTGGTAATGGCGGTTGTTTCTGCCATCAGTTTTTCTTTATTCAATTTCGTTGGAGATCCAGTCAATAATATGGTCGGACAGGATGCAACAAGAGAGCAGAGAATTGAGATCAGACAACAACTTGGATTAGATGATCCAATCTTAGTTCAATATCAGAGGTTTATGATTAATGTTGCTCAAGGCGACTTTGGCTTGTCTTACCGTATAAAGCAGCCCGTTAGCCAATTAATTTTAGAAAGACTTCCTGCGACTTTAGAGTTAGTTTTTGCATCTGCTATCATTGCCGTTTTTATAGGAATAGTTTTAGGAGTTTTTACCGGTATTCGACGTTATTCGTGGGTTAGTAAAATAATCATGAGCGTCAGTCTTATTGGGGTTAGCTTACCAACTTTTATTATTGGAATTGGATTAATTTATCTCTTTGCCGTCTATCTAAGATGGCTTCCCTCTTCTGGTAGAGCAGGAGTGATAGAAATTGGTGGCTGGAAGACTTCTCTTCTCACAATTGATGGTTGGAGATCGATAATATTACCGGCAATAACGTTATCGCTTTTTCAACTGACAATGATTTTACGACTTGTTAGAGCAGAAATGCTTGAGGTCATGAGATCCGACTATATTAAATTTGCGCGAGCAAGAGGTTTGACAAATCGCGCAATCCACTTTGGTCACGCGCTCCGAAATACACTTGTTCCAGTTATAACTATTATTGGATTGAACATAGGGGGACTAATTGCATACTCTGTTATAACAGAGACAGTTTTCCAGTGGCCAGGAACGGGCCTAATGTTTATTCAGGCCGTCGATTTTGTAGATGTCCCCATAATGGCTGCCTATCTAATTTTTGTAGCGTTGTTGTTCGTTGTTATAAACCTAATAGTTGATATCTTATACTTTGTTGTAGATCCTCGTATTCGGCGTGGAGGGTCATAAAATGTCAGAAACTAATAAATCAAGCTCTCGATGGCAAAGATTTTTAGACAACGATATTGTTTATTCTTTTTTTACAACACCTGGAGCAATCATAGCAGCAAGCATTACTTTCATTGCTATAACTGCTGCCTTTGCCGCGCCTATAATAGCTCCTTATAATCCATTTGACCCAGCTCAAATATCTCTTTGGGATGGCAAACTTCCTCCAGCTTGGGCAGACGGAGGTTCACCAGCTTACCTTCTTGGTACTGACAATCAAGGCCGGGATATGCTTTCAACTATTCTGTATGGTGGACGAATTTCTATTCTTGTTGGGATTGCTGCCGTTTTCTTGGGTATGTTGTTGGGTGTAACCTTAGGCGTCATTTCTGGCTATTTTGGTGGTTTAACAGATACAATTATAATGCGAATAGCTGACGTGCAGCTTACGATCCCTGGGATTTTAGTAGCTATATTGATTAATGGGATCGGCAGAGCCGCCCTGCCCCTTGAACTACGCGAAGAATTTGCGATTTATGTTGTGATTGTTGCCATTGGCCTTACTGACTGGCCTCAGTTTGCCCGTGTTGCACGCGGCGCCACCCTGGTAGAAGCTGAAAAGGAATATGTTCAGGCTGCTAAGCTTATAGGGCTACCTAAATTCACAATTATTCTTCGTCATATTTTACCAAACACACTTCGTCCCGTGTTAGTTATTGCAACGATTGGTCTTGCCCTGGCAATAATTGCGGAAGCAACTTTAAGCTTTCTTGGACAAGGAATTCCACCGACTACTCCATCCCTTGGAACTCTGATACGCGTTGGGAATGAATTCCTTTTTTCAGGCCTTTGGTGGATTACATTTTTTCCAGCCATAGCGCTAATAATATTAGTATTTTCAGTGAATTTATTGGGAGATTGGATGCGAGATGCGCTCAATCCAAAATTAAGATGAGCCATTTACTTGAAATCAAAAATCTCAGTGTAAATTTTCCTTCAAGAAGAGGACAAGTCGCGGCTGTTAATCAAGTATCGATCTCAGTAGAAAAAGGAGAAGTCCTTGGTTTAGTTGGCGAAAGTGGCGCAGGCAAATCGACTGTTGGCAATTCTGTAATTAATCTTCTTGAACCCCCAGGCTATATTTCCGGTGGCGAGATTATTTTTGATGGCATTCGAATAGATCAAAAATCTAACGAGGATATGAGAAAGATCAGGGGTGCAAAAATAGGTACTATTTTTCAAGACCCACAAACCTCCTTAAATCCGCTTATGACTATTGGAAAGCAGTTATCTGAGACACTAATTGAGACATTAAAAATATCTGGAAGTTCTGCTAGAGAAAAATCAATTGAACTTCTTGAGTCCGTTGGAATTCCCGATCCTGTTGAACGTTTGAATGCTTATCCTCACCAGTTTTCTGGAGGAATGCGTCAACGAGTTGTGATTGCGTTAGCACTAGCCGGTGACCCAGATTTAATTATAGCAGATGAACCTACTACCGCACTAGATGTATCAATTCAAAAGCAAATTTTAGACCTTATTAAATCACTTTGTAAGGCCCGTAATTTAGGGGTTATCATCGTCACTCACGATATTGGTGTAATTGCTGAGATCGCTGATCGGGTAGCGGTCATGTACAACGGCCAACTTGTGGAACAAGGAACCGTAAAACAGGTTCTTCAAAAACCAAAACATGATTACACAAAAAGTTTAATATCTGCGGTTCCCAGTGGTGATCAAAAACTTCATCGATTTACCGTTGTTGACTATATCGATGGATCTGAAGAAAAAGTTACACTTGAAAATGTCAGTGATCACTGGCTGTCTAAAAACAAATCTTCTGAAACACACAAAACTGCTATTTCTGTAAAAGATTTATCAATTGAATTTTCAATTCGCCAGGCGTTGTTTAGAAAAAACCGAATATTTTTAAAAGCTGTCGATAATGTATCATTACAAATCCAAACTGGTGAAAGCTTCGGACTAGTCGGAGAAAGTGGGTCTGGTAAAAGTACATTAGCTCGCTTAATTGCCGGTTTATATCAGCCAAAGTCAGGTGAAATTGATATTTTTGGCCACGATGTTTTGCAACGTAATCAAAAAGCAAAAACTTCTTTAATTAGAAGAAAGATGCAAATGATCTTTCAAGATCCTTATTCATCTCTTAATTCTAGAATGACAGTTGAAGACATAATTTCTGAACCGATAAGGTTTCATCGGTCAACTTTAAATTCAAACGAAACCTCAAAGGTGGTCAACGACTTAATATCATTTGTTGGAATGCCAATGACTGCGCTTAAAAAGTATCCCCATGAATTTTCTGGAGGTCAGAGACAGCGTATTTCGATTGCAAGGGCTTTGGCATCGAGGCCAGAAATTCTCATTTGTGATGAACCAACCTCAGCTCTAGATGTTTCGGTTCAAGCAAATATTTTGAATTTGCTTAAAGATCTACAAGAAGAGTTAAGTTTAACCATGTTGTTCATTTCACATGATTTACCTGTCATTAGACAAATGTGTGACCGAGTGGCTGTAATGCAAAATGGTAAAATTTGTGAAATAGCTAAGACAGACACATTATTTGATGACCCACAGCATGAATATAGCAAACACTTACTTGGATTAATGCCACGAATGGACTTATTTCGACTTTAAAAATGTATATCGGGCTTATGAATTTTTTGAGACATATTCACCCGCTGTCATTTTGTGATACTTGATGTTATCGATATTAAGATCAACGGGTTCAGGGTCAACAATTTCTATTTGAGCATTGTTTTGAAGAGCATATCGTAATGCGATTGAGGTGATGTTTACGCTAAATGACGTACCCATAAATACAAATCTTTCCGCCAACTTCATTTTAAGCTCTGCTTCATGCATTCGATATAAATTTGTATAGTATTCATCAAATAAAAGAACAAAAGGCTTCAGAGAATATCCCTTTTGCGGATACTGAGAAATTTTAAATGCATCCAATAGAAGTATTTTTAATTTTTGATCGTCATCTAAATCAATGTCAGATTTGGAAATTATATCCCATGGGGCATCATTTAATGGCACTAACTCTTCTTGATCCTGGAAAACGGTTACTTTGTCTAACCGACCATGTATGGGGATGTACTCTTTATTTCCAGCTTTTCCGTCTAACCCATCAATATTCTGAGTAATTAGATTTTTGTCAGAAAGCCAAAAATGAGTTTCATTAGGTTGGACATGGCGATAAGATGCAAATCTTTTGTAGTACCAGAGCAAGAATTCAGAAGGATTTTCACAGTACATTTTTCGAGTAGCCATTTCCTGTGGCGTATAGTTTACACTTCCTATTGTCCAAAACCCGTCATTACCTCTAAATGTTGGGATTCCACTATCGTTACTAACTCCAGCTCCTGTTATAAAAATACTATTTATCAATTACTTAATAACCGTTATTAATTTATTTTTAGAATTGAAAACCCATAAAACCATAAGTTGAAAACATTTGAAAAGCAAAAATTGCTAGCATAATCATTAATGCAAGTATCAAAATTGTATATTGATGCATTAGAAAATAGTCCAATTTAATCTGATACATTCACGATGGCATATTTAGTATATTCAATCAAATTGAATACTGGATGTTGCTAAAAAATCTTTTTATGCTAAGACAACTTTGGACGATCTCGAGCCGTGGGCTTTCATAAATACCCCCCATTTAGAAAAACCACGGCTCGCGAAAAGAAGAAGGGGCAAATGCGTGATTTCTCAAACATTTACCCCTTCACAGATAACTACTGTCTCTTTCTCATCCTTGCGCAATGTCAACCTAAGTTTAACGTTACGCTGGGCGCTCCCTTTTCTAATAATGCTTGCGCACTAAAAGTCTGGTTTGCCTTTCACTGCGATCCAACTCGAGAGTTGTGGACGATCTCAGTTTATTGATCCAGAGTTGGTTTTGTCCGTTTTTCACTTAGATTGTCAATCTTGCGATGACATTCTGAGCAATTAACTTCTAACACCCCCCAGTTTTTATCCTGTTTAGATGATGGCACGACAATTCAGACCAGCAAAACAAAATATGACATATCCACAGAAAAACATTTAGTTGTCCACAAAAAATAAAAACTTATCCCCAAAAGGCAGTAAAAATCTATCTTAAAATAAGAAAATTTTTGTAATTTCTAACGAATCAATACTCGAATTCATTAATATTTATGTACTTTGCTTGAGAAACTGCATTGCCGCCTGAGTTCCTCCAACTTGATGTGGAATAGAACTTTTAGAAAGTCCCATTTCAATTCCGCCAAGAGTAGCAACCAACATTAAATCGTTAAAATCGCCCAAATGTCCTATTCGAAAGACCTTACCAGCCAATCGTGACAAACCATTACCCAATGACATATTAAAGTTATCTAATACCACAGATCGAAACTCATCAGCGTTATAACCATCTGGTAATAAAACGGCAGTCAATGTATTTGAAAAATCTTCTTTCTCCTCGCATAAAACTTCTAAACCCCACGTTTGAACAGCTAGTCGTGTGGCCTCTGCGTGTCTTTTGTGTCGAGAAAAAACGTTATCTAAACCTTCCTCTTTAAGCATAGCAATGGCTTCATTAAGTCCATAAAGCAAATTTGTTGCTGGGGTATATGGAAACGCTCCTACAGAATTTGCTTCAATTTGTTCGCCCCAATCCCAATAGGACCTAGGTAATGTCGCTTTTTTATGGGCGCCTATTGCCTTTTTTGATATGGCATTGAATGAAAGACCTGGAGGAAGCATTAACCCTTTTTGAGAGCCTGATACGGTTACGTCTACCCCCCATTCATCATGGCAAAAATCGGAAGATGCTAAAGATGATATTGTGTCAACCATAAGCAAGGCATTGTGTCCAGTGTCGTCAATGCTTTTCCGAACTCTAGCTACATCAGACATAGCGCCAGTTGATGTCTCATTATGAACAATACATACTGCCTTTATCTTACCTGTCTTATCCGAAGAAAGTCTCTGAGAAATTTCTTCAGCATCCGCACCTCTCCTCCAATTTGTTTCAATTAGTTCTGCCTTTAGCCCTAATCGTTTTGCCAACTTTACCCACAGGCTAGCGAAATGACCTGTTTCTACCATCAATACTGTGTCACCAGGTGATAAAGTATTAACGAGTGCGGCCTCCCAAGCACCTGTTCCTGACGCCGGGTAAATTATTACATGACTTTTGGTTTTAAAAATATCTTTGATCCCGGATAAACATTGTTTCGCGAGCTCAAAAAACTCTTCACTACGGTGATCAATAGTAGGAAAATCCATAGCCCTCAAAATTCTATCTGGAACATTTGATGGTCCAGGAATTTGAAGTAAGTGCCGTCCTGTTTTATGTTTTCTTGACATTTTCAATCACCATTAAATTAATTTATTAATTGTAAGCCTGTGACTCTTTTCGCCGCATTATTATGATTAAAGTTGTACTTTCAATAGTCGCGGTTATGCTAAATTATATCTTATTACAATATAGAGTTGGCACACCAAAATGAAATCGCAGATTTCAGTTTTAAAAAACTCTCTGTCTGGGGATTTTCTAGACGGAAAATTCGACAATGGAAGATATTCAACCGATGCTTCTATTTATCAAATAATGCCAGAAGCAGTGATTTTGCCAAAAAATATTGAAGACATTAAGAAAACTATTCAGTTTTCCCAAGAGCATAACATCCCAATATTACCAAGGGGTGGCGGGACATCTCAAAATGGTCAGACAGTTAACCGTGCGATTGTTTTAGATAATAGTAAATATCTTAATAAAATTATTGAGGTTGATGCAATAAATCAAACATGTCTTGTCGAGCCTGGAGTTGTTTTAGATGAATTAAATAGATTTTTAAAACCTTACGGACTTTGGTTTCCGGTAGATGTATCAACTTCAAGCAGGGCAACCATAGGAGGCATGGCAGGCAATAACTCAGCCGGTGGTAGATCAATTCGATATGGCATAATGAGAGATAACGTCATGTCAATAGATGCTCTCCTATCAGATGCGTCAGAGGCACATTTTGGGCTTTCAAAAGATAATATAAGCGGTTTGAAAAGTTTATTCCCAAAGCTAATGGCAATAGCAGAGAAAAACAAAAATGAGATAAAAACTCGATTTCCAAAAGTTCTAAGAAGGGTTGGTGGATATAATTTAGATGCGCTACTTAACGATACTCTTGCATCAAGGCCAGGCAGTATTGGAACAGAAAGTGATGTAAACCTTTCGCATTTGATTGTTGGTTCGGAGGGAACGTTAGCTTACTCAACAGGGATCAAATTAAAATTATCACCCTTGCCTCCTCCCAAGGTCATGGCTTTATGCCACTTTTCATCATTTTATGATGCGATGGATGCTGCTCAGCACATAGTTGAACTTAATCCAATTGCAGTAGAGCTTATCGACAACACGATGATTTCGCTTGCCCGTTCAATACCTCTTTTTTCTAAAACAATTAAAGATTTTGTCAAAGGCAACCCAGATGCAATCTTAGTGGTAGAATTCGCGGAAGATGAATGGAAGGAAAATTTTAAAAAACTAAATAATCTTCAAGATCTTCTCAAGGGCTCCGAAAAAAATAAACACGACAATATAGTTATTCTTGAAGACACTCATTCCCAAAATCGCATCTCCGAGATGAGAAAATCAGGGCTTAACATTATGATGTCAATGAAATCAGATGCTAAGCCTGTATCTTTTGTTGAAGACTGCGCAGTTCCTTTGACGAATTTGGCAGATTATACTCAAGGTTTAAATGATATTTTTGAAAAATATGAGACGTCTGGAACATGGTATGCTCACCGCTCAGAGTTTAACCCAATTATGTTTGGCGAAAAATTAACGAATGCTTTCAGAGAATTGAAATCTCTGATGGATCCATATGGAATATTCAATCCGGGAAAGATCGTTGATGCTCCTAAAATGGATGACAGACATCTATTTCGATTTTCGCCTGGGTACACTGTAAGTGATTTTAAAACAGAGTTAGATTGGTCAACTTGGTCAGGTAGTTCAAATGGCTTTCAGGGAGCCGTTGAAATGTGCAACAATAATGGTGCCTGTAGAAAGCTGAAGGGAGGAGTAATGTGCCCTTCCTTTAGAATTACCGGTGAAGAAAAAGATAGTACGCGTGGTAGAGCAAATAGCCTACGGCTTGCTATGTCAGGTCAACTGGGGCCAAATGCAATGACATCGCCAGAAATGCTAGAAACTATGAAATTATGTGTTTCCTGCAAGGCCTGTAAGCGTGAGTGTCCAACTAGCGTAGATATGTCGGCTATGAAATTAGAAGTAATGGCTCTCAAAGCTAAACAAAGTAAATTATCAATTCACGAAAACCTAATCGCTTTTTTACCTGATTATGCACCAATCGCCGCTTTCTTTAATAAAATATTAAATTTACGTAATTCTTCAAAATTTCTTTCAAATTTAGGTGAAAAATTGACCGGGTTCTCATCAAAAAGAAATCTCCCAATTTGGAGGAGGGATTGGTACCGAGACAACGAAATTCCTTCAAGCGCCGAAGGCCCCTACCCGGTCATTTTATTCATCGACACGTTTAATAGGTATTTTGAGCCTGACAATTTGCGCAGTGCCGTAAGAGTATTACAAAATGCTGGCTATTCTCCCTTTTATCCAAAACCTATTAACAAAAAGCAGAAAGCTTTATGCTGTGGCAAAACACACTTGGCTGTTGGAAATG
>LUMI01001043.1_pt1 | contig 13797 bp, 15 predicted proteins | sample 729681 | NCBI WGS metagenome assembly LUMI01 (sample SAMN03860267, study PRJNA289734) | marine metagenome | biome: seawater column; feature: ocean; material: water; isolation source: Red Sea water column Station 34 - depth 10m | place: Saudi Arabia: Red Sea | collected 2011-10-15 | depth 10 m
GTCTATATTGGAAAGTAAGAATGTGGTCCATGTCAGATTTGTCCAGGATTACTCTTCATCCAACATCACGGACATAGGGATGAAAGAACTATTCATCACACAAGAAAATGGGCAGTATAAAATAATAAGTGAAAACTGGTCCCGCCTCAAAAGTCCGCAACCGGCAACACTCCAATATGCTTATCAGGATTCTGAGGAATCCGCGCTTTAATTTTAAAAAGTTTTATTTTTTGGGGTTCAGTCTAAGGCTGTTCAAAAGACCTCCCGAGATGATCAGCATCCCTCCAATGACTACGGTCCATTGAGGTATTTCCTCGAATAATAAAAATCCAAATAGTGTTGCTGCAGGAATCTGTACATAGAACCAGGGAGATAATTTTGCAGCACGGACTTTACGGAATGCGTGGTAGTTCATCGACATAGCGATAAGGTCAACCACCACGAAAAGTGGAATGAACTGTAACTGATTTAAATCGGGCAGAGTTAAATCTAGAAACATCCAAACACATACCCCCGTCAAAAACCCAAGAGCTTCTTGGTAAAAAACCCAATTGAGTGTAGGTTCCTCCGGGTAACGCCGGATTAGGGCATTGCCAAATGCAATTGAGATTGCATCAAGTAAAGGTGCAAGAGACAAAAGAAAGATGAAATCAAATTGCGGACGGATACAGATCAGCATTCCAACAAAACCTATGAGAAGTGAAATCCACTCCCTCCTTCCAACTTTTTCTTTGAGCCAGGTTGCCGCAAAGAGGGTCAGAATAACCGGGGACAGGTTGACGATGGTCATGAATTGTCCCAAAGGCAAATGACGGATGGCATAAACACCGATCAGAAATGGGAAAAAAACTAAGACTCCCCGGAAAATATGCACATGAAGAATGGTGGTTTGGAATCCCTTAAAACCATTTTGTAATACAATGTAAATTCCTACCACTAAGGTAATGTTTGTTGAGAAAAGGATAAAAAAGGAGATTTTTGTTTGATTGATCAGTGGGTTAAACTGACCTAAAGTTTTTTTCAGGAATTTATTCGTTCATGATAAACATCTTAAGTCCATTGGAATGGAAAGCAAACAAGATCAATCTATTCATCCGGTCTTTTTTTCATTGAGATGAAATCATGATGGAGGCTCAGCAGGATTTAGATTTCTTGACCTTGACTATCATGGTTACTGTGATTTTTTTATTGGCCGGAACGATCAAAGGTACCCTCGGTGTTGGTTTGCCGACCACTTCGGTTTCGGTGATGGCCTTGTTTCTGCCACCAAAGATCGCCATAGCCTTGGTGGTGTTTCCAATTCTTGTGACCAATTTCCGGCAGTTTTTTAATGCACCGAACCGGAAGCCGGTGGCAATAGAGTTTCGATACATGGGGATCGCCATTTTCATCAGCCTGGCTCTGACAACGGTCTTCACTGCAAGGTTGGAATCAGAGCAAATACGAATGGTGATTGGTTTTGCGATCATTCTTTTTTGTCTAACTTCCTATGCTTTCCCAAATTACCATCTTCCCACAAGGGATGCTGATCGTGAGACATTCATTACAGCAGCAGGCTTCCTTTTCAGTGTAGGAAGTATCCCCTTGTTGATCGGTTTCTGGGCAAATGGAATGCTTTCCCTTGATTTGGGGATGCTTTCGATGCTGTGCATCATTCCAACCTTAATCGGATTTAGAATAGGGGAACTTGTCAGACATAAACTGTCTGCTGAACTCTTCCGAAAGGCCGTTTTATTGGCTTTTTTGGCAGCAGGCTTGAGGCTGATCTGGCTGGATTGATGGCTTCCTTAAAATGGTTAATCAAACTTGGGTATGGATTCGATTTGATATCAGCACGCTTATATCAGACCATGAATGTTCAACAAAAAATTAATTCATGAAATGATCAATACTGAAAATATTTTGCAGAAATGGAAGTAACCTATACAAACATTGGATCGACAAGGCTGAGGGTGTCTAATCTTGGATTTGGCGCCACGGCCCTGGGAGGAATGCCGGACACCTACGGTTATGATGTCAGCGAAGATCAGGCAAGGGAAACACTTCATGGAATATTCGGAAGCAAGGTTCAGTTTCTTGATACTTCCCGGAATTATGGATTTGGCCGAAGTGAAGAGAGAATCGGGAAAGTCCTCAAAGAAATCGGCGGGATTCCTGAAGGTTTTGTGATTTCAACAAAATTGGACCGGAATATGGATACCAATGATTTTGACGGTGAAAGAGCAAGGCGTTCACTTGAGGAGAGTCTCAGCGCTTTAGGGCTCGACCGGCTTCAGTTGGTCCATCTTCATGATCCGGAATATGCCAAGGACCTTGATCAGGTTCGTGGTGATCAGGGCTCGTTAAAAGCGCTGTTTCAAATGAAAGAAGAAGGATTGATCGAAGCGGTCGGGTTGGCGGCTGGAAAAGTCGAAGTCATGATGGAACTCCTGAAAGACTGGGAGTTTGATGCAATGATCACCCACAACCGTTATACCCTGATCAACCGGAATGCGAACAAATTGATTGACCTGGCTAACGAAAAAAATATCACGGTGTTAAATGCAGCCCCTTATTCAAGCGGAGTGCTGGCGAAAGGAAGTGAGGCCTGCAGAAGGATGGTCTACATGGAGGCCAGTGATGAAATGCTCGAACCGGTGAAAAAAATTGAAGAGGTCTGTCAAAAACACCAGATTCCACTCGGTGCAGCAGCACTTCAATTTTCAATGAAATCAGAAAAAATTGCTTCAACCATCTGCGGAATCAGTCAACCGGATCAAATCCAGCAAACTCTGGACTGGGCTGAATATCCCATCAGTGAAGAAGCGTGGAATGAATTGATGGGTTTGGAGGCGAGTGATCAGGACCCTGAAGCAAACAGGGTCTACAAACCCGGATGAGTTCTTAGTTTTTCTTTTCAATAAAAATCATTCTGAACGAAAAATGGTGAATTTGGACCTAGATCAATTTCAGGAACAAACGGTTTTATTGAAAAAACAATTTCGGGATAAATATCCGAAATTTGAAGATCGATTTAAATGGCTGGAAGAAAAGCTCACGGAACAAATCGAAACGATTGAAGAACAAAATTCCTTAGGCAAATCCACGATCCCCGAATTAGATTTTCATCGAATTGAAAACGGGAATGTTGATGAGGGTGTGATCCAACAAATCAAAAAATCTGGGTCGGTTGTCATTCGGAATGTTTTTCCAAGGGAAAGAGCCGAAGCATGGTTTCAAAGTTTGGAAGATTACGTCCAGGAGAATGATTATTTTTCCAAACAAAAGGAAGGACTGGATCGCTACTTCAGCGACCTCAAGTCAGACCGTCCTCAGATCTATGGAATTTATTGGTCTAAAGCACAAATCGAAGCCCGCCAGGATGAAGCGATGGCGAAAACGAGGTCCTTTCTCAACCGTCTATGGGATTTCGAGTCCAACGGGAAAAAGTATTTTCATCCCGACCGGGAATGCACCTATGCAGATCGGATCAGGATGCGAGAACCAGGGGATCAAAGTCTGGGATTGTCCCCTCACATGGATGCCGGTTCGGTGGAACGCTGGCTGGACCCGGCTTACAAACGTACCTATTCGAAAATTTTTGAAACCGAGTGGGAGAAATATAACCCCTTTTCAGGAGCCTTTCGCTATGAGGCCGAGGGGATCGATTCTCCTGCAGTTTGCAGGGCTTTCAGGACCTGGCAGGGTTGGACTGCTCTCAGTTCGCAGGGACCAGGTGATGGAACAGCAGAACCGGGGAGGGCCCAGGCTGTCACCGCAGAATGGCATTCACTTCTGCTCAGAGGTTTGGTCAGCATCCCCAGAGTCGAGCCCGGCGATACCGTTTGGTGGCACAGTGATGTGGTTCATGGAGTTGAGGATATTCACCAGGGAAACCAGATGAGCAGTGTCATCTACATCGGAGCGGCTCCTTTATGTGAAAGAAACCAAACATTCCTTGAAAGACAAAAACCCTGCTTTCTTGAGGGGAGAAGTTCTCCTGATTTTGCTGAGGAAGATTATGAAATGGATTTCCAGGGAAGGGCATTGATGGAGGATCTCACTCCACTGGGACGGAAGCAAATGGGTTTTGATTCATGGTGAACGGTTTCTAATGACATCCGGAAATAATTCAGCATTGAAACCTGTTGTGGCCATTCCTGCACGCATCGGTTCGACCCGTTTGCCGAGGAAAGTGCTCCTCGAAATCAAAGGGAAACCAATGCTGCACCATGTGATTGAACGCTGCCTTGGGACGGAACTTGTTGAAGAAGTTTTTGTTGTCACCGACAGTCAGGAAGTCTATGACTCGGTTTCTTCAACGTCTGCAAAAGCCCTGATGAGTGCCCCGGACTGTTCGTCCGGAACCGCAAGAATCGCTTCGGTGATCGATCAACTTCCCGGAGAGATCATCGTCAATGTTCAGGCAGACCAGCCCGTTGTCGAACCCGCTTTGATTGGAAATATCATTCAGGAGTTGGCCGATTCCGATGCTGACATCTCAACACCGGTATGGCTGATTAAAACCATTGATCAATTGAAAGATCCCGCATTGGTCAAGGTGGTATGCGGGCATCAGGGAGAAGCTCTTTATTTTTCCCGAAACCCGATCCCTTTTGTACGTGACAGGGATATTTCAGAATGGATGGCTCATGCCGAATTCTTTGGACACCATGGGGTTTATGGATACCGTCGCAGCATCCTTGAAAATTTCCACTCGATTCCCGCAGGGAAATTGGAAAATCTGGAAAAATTAGAACAGTTGAGATTTCTTGAAGCAGGTTACCGTATTCAAACGGTTTTAACCGAACACGAACATCTATCCATTGATAATCCTGAAGATTTGGATTCAGTCAGTCTTCAAATCCAGTCAATTTAATAAAAAGATTCTCAGGAACGAATGATTTTAAACAAGGAAGGGACACCAAACAAAGTCAAAGAGGTATTTATGAAAGCAGGAAAAATTTGGGGTGAGACCGAGTTGGTTCATGCCAACAGCATTTTGGAATTTCACCGAATCAGTTTTAAATCAGGATTCAAATGCTCTGAGCATTTTCATCAATACAAATGGAATGGTTTCTTCTGTGAGAGCGGCAAATTGCTTGTCCGCGTATGGCAGAATGACCAGGCAGACCTGATTGACGAAACAATTTTGAAACCCGGGGATTTTACCAGGGTCAGGCCAGGTTTTGTCCATCAGTTTGAAGGACTTGAAGATGGAGTGGCTTTCGAGTTGTATTGGGCAGAATTCAGTCATGATGACATCATTCGTAAGACAGTAGGCAGCAGTGTCTGAATTCTACAAGAATATTCATAAAAAACCGTCTCTGATTGCGGGGCCCTGTGTGTGGGAAGGATATTCTCATGCAGAAGCAATTGCAGAAAAATTGCTGGCTGTCTGCGGAAAGCATGATGTTAATTTCATTTACAAAACCAGTTTTGATAAGGCAAACCGCAGTAGTTTAAAGGGCTTTCGGGGGGCGGAAAATGCAATTGAAGGATTTCGGGAATTAAAAAAGAAATTCAATCTGGAAATCTTAACGGATGTTCATGAATCTCATCAACCCGGAGAATTGGATGTTGTCGACATCTTTCAAATCCCTGCATTTTTATGTAGGCAAACTGACTTGTTGAAAGCTGCAGCCCAAACCGGCAAGCCGGTGAATGTGAAAAAAGGACAGTTCCTCTCACCACAGGAAATGGGAAATGTTAAAGAAAAATTGATTTCTTTTGGCTGTGATCAAATCATCTTGACCGAACGTGGTACTACCTTTGGCTACAATAATCTGGTAGTGGATTTCAGATCCATCCCGATTCTCAAAACGTTTGGTTGGCCGGTAGCGATTGATGCAACGCACAGTGTCCAGATGCCTGGAAAACAGGGAGATCAGAGTGGCGGCGATAGATCTTTTGCGAAATACATGATGCGATGCGGGATGGTATGCGGTGCGGATGTGGTTTTTGCAGAAGTCCATAATGATCCTGATAACGCACCCAGTGACGGTCCCAATATGCTTCACCTTGATACATTCGAAAACTTCGTGAAAGAAATTCGAAAATGGTTTGATGCCTCACTCGATTAAATGGTAAATCAGGAGATCATCCAGAATTTTATGAATGCGGACCTAATTGCTAAAGAACTGAGATCTTCATGACATCTTCCTTCAACTTCTGCTCGATTTGGATGTCCCCGTATTGGAAAGGGATGTGAAAGAGATGGGAAGCGCATTGACAATCGGATGCGCCGAATCGTTTCATCGGGATGTTAAGTTTCGGGATTCTCTCCAAGAGCATAGCCCATTTATGTTCGAGTCTGCTTGGGTTTTCGATATATAAGACTTGATAGACAGGCATCTTCTGCAACAGATAATCGATATGCCAGTGGCATTTTCGATTGACTCTCAGATGATGTGAAATCCTGCCTCTCAGGCCTCCCGCCCCCAACGCACTCCCGACATAGACCAAAAGTCCGGAAGGAAACAGGAAGCCTCCCTGTTTCCCGATATTGATCTTTTGTGATTTTGTATTGGAAAGGAAAAGAAGGTAGGTTCCCTTGGAGGTAGGGATTGAATCAGAGTTGATCCTTTGCGTTTTCACGCGATTGTTCGATACGGTTCAGAATTTCACAGTTGATCACTGCAAGTTCCAGCGAATCCAATATATGATCATCGAGCATCGGCTGATAACTTCCTGGCCCCGCCGCACGTGATCTGGATTCTTTGACCAGCATCCCGTACTTTCCTGCAAAATCGTTGAGTTGATCTTTTAATCTTTCGGTAAAGAGTTTGGATCGGTTGTATTCATTGTTTCTTTTGATCCATTCTTTAGCGACCCCGGACATCTGATGCAGTTTGTTAAAACTGAAACGGTCATCAGGATTCATATGCTTTTCCCAAAGTGAATCCAATCCCCAGTCGGCGACTTTATCGCCTAAGCGATCCATGAACGATTGTTTCTCTTTGAAGGTTTCATAGAGGTCAAATTTAATCACCACGGCCTGATCGGATTGTTTTACAGGTTTTTCTAAGGATTTGAGTCGGTTTTTTCTCCGATCGATGTCTTTTTGGATTCTTTTTTGTGAACTTCGCAAGGCTTGATATTCATCCTCTTCCTGATATCGCCCTTTCTCCATTTTATTGATTTCCTTCAGAACCTCTTTCAGGTTTTTCTCTGCCTGTTTGATGGAATTAGTTTCACTCTCAATTTGTTTTTCAATGTATTCTGGATTCTGATTGCTTTTCCTCTGCTCCTGTTTGCTTAAAATGGTTTTCTTCCTTAATAAAACAGGAACAAGGAATTCATCATCAGAAAAATTCCAACGATTGAAGAAGACGATATCGATGCTTTCAAAATCCGGAGATTTGAAGATGAACTCTGAGATGTTGGTTTCTTTTTCCTGGTCTTCCAAATGTTGCTGTTTGAATGCCTTGAATTTAGTTTCAAGTTCAGATGAGCTCATGAAGGAAAGATATTTTCTGCTATAATTCAATGCAACCATTCCGTCAAGTGTCCTTGTCCCAAGATCGTCGACAATCATGATCTTAACCAGACCCTTCATCAGGCCGTCCAGGACTGCCACTCCGGTAAGTTGTTCAATGGCTGTGGCAAAAATATAGTTAATTGCTTGGTGGTAAGGTTTTTCCACCTGGATCATTGAGCGGTTGAGATGTTCAATTTTCTTTTTTAGTTTGATCTCATGAATGATTTTCTGTCTGAGCATGGCATCTCTTTGAGCCAGTTTTAAAAATGCACTACTCCTTTGACGCGAATGCAATGACTCGATCAGCTCAAAACAACGTGTTTTCAGAGTGTCAAAGTTTTTATTGTGAGTCTGCTCCAGTTTTTTATAGTTGATTTTCGCCATCCCCTGGACCCGAAATACCAGTCGGGGGTCCGCAGGTTTATGATCCGGAGTTTGAGGAACGTCCCAGGGAAATTTGAGAATCCACTGAAATTTATTCTGTTCCTCTTCTTTCATCTCAAAAGTTTCCACCGGAACAATCACCTCGAGTGCATTGAATCGATTCCTTAAAGGTCCCTTCATTTTCTTCTGAAGTTCTTCAGGCAGCAGAATTAAGATTTTCTGGTTTTTGGGTCTGGTTTCTGTTTCGCCAACTTTTTCAGTTTTTTGGGCAACAGCTTCTGAAGTTTCTTCCGGAGGCATTGAAAAAATCGTATTAGAGGGGTTCTTTGGTTATCAATTTTAATTATTGATCATTTATTCATCCAGGTGAAAGCGGCTGAGGCTGTCCTTGTTCAGTATTTCACGATCATCAAAGACTGCTTTAAGCTTATTGGAAGAGACTTTGAGTTCCTTCGCTTCTTCACCATTGGGGTCGAGTTTCCCATCGGGATCATAACCGTCCATGAATTTCATGTACTGCGCTGCAGACTGGGTATCTCCAAAGTAGATCTTGATTTGAAAGATGAGCAATGCCGTATGGATGATCACTGCGCCTTCCATGTTCTGAAAAACCGGTTCCAAGGCCTTTACCACTTCTTCGAGATTGCTTTCTGCTTTAGCCCTCTGTTGGTTTTCCATCAACACTTCTGCTTGAAATAGGAGCAGTGAGGCAACCTTTCGGATGTAATTGATTTTCTTTTTGGGATCCTTTTCGATTTCCGCGAGTTGATTCATGGAAAGAATCGCAAGATCATAAGAAAGTAGCGCATCATTCACACTACGGTCTTCAGTGAAGTAACTTTCTTTGGATTTTTTTGCTTCTTCATAAAGCGATTTCGATTTTTCTCCCCAAACTTCATTGAGTTTCTCGACGTTGAATGGAGGTTCATCCGTGTTTTGTTTTTTGAAGAAACTCAGGTCATTTGCAGAAAATCCACATTTTGGACAGGTGGTTATCTGAATCAGATTGTAATCGCAAAACTGAAGGTTGCCTGCAGGTTTTTCATAGGCAGGAACCCCGAAAATGTTGGGAGCCGTAATCATGCTCCTGGATCTTAATACGTAATGCGGGACACGGGGTTCATTGCAAAGGAAACAATGAACCAAACGCCCCATCAGGGAATCTTTGTTGGGTTTCAGAATGTTTTCATCATGACCTGTGAATTGATCAGGATGAAGAATCTGTAAAATCCCATGGGGTTCCGCAACTTTCTGTTCAAATCTTCCTAAGATGGTGAAACTGCTCTGATCGAATTTGTCCTGGTGTTGGCCTGCCATTCTGCAGGCTATCGGATCCCAGAAGCTCCCATCACTGCGGTGAAGTTTAAGGATGATTTTACAGTTTGGAGTCAGAGCCTGGCCGAAACGAAAGCTGAATTTTGAGTCGTGCAATTCGGTTAGGGTGATTTCTACGGTTTGGTTGCCGATCTGTGCAACAGCCTTGGGAAGGGTTGCTTCAAGTTGCGCGCGTGCGGTCTTCCAGAGTTTGGTCAAAATATCAGGAGTGAATCCTAATAGCCTGCCGCTATAGAGAAAAAAACGGACCTCTCCGGGAGAAAGATGTGCATCCGCGACCATCAACTCGGAAAGGTACTTGAGCATGATGAACGCCTGCTTCGAGTCGATTTTTGCAGCAGGCATTTCAGGCGGCTTTCCCTGTTTGACAATGCCCATGATCTGTTCCACTTGTGAACGATCTTCAAGAAACCCCAGGGCTTCTTTCAAAAAGGCGGTTTCACTTTCATCGACCCTTCCGTCAGCAACGACCATTCCTGCGATCGCACGGGCAAACCAGTTTTTGTCTTCTGAATCTAACTGTTCAACATTGGGTAATTGCATTGTGTTCTGTATTACGTTGGTAAATTAAAATCCATATCCGATTCCAATCAGGTAGTTGGTCGAACCCAGTCTTGAGTCTTCAGGACCATCCCCGCTAGCACCATCTAAAGTCATCAAGCCAAGCTCAGTGGTCCAATGTTCATAAACCCTAACTCCTATCCTGAATTCACTGACAAGCATGTTGCTTGATTTGCTCTTTTGAGTAAGTTCAAACTGGGTAACGGATTGTGCCATTCCTATGCCAGCGGTCACCTGCCATTCGGGATTGATCGGGAAGCGCCCTTTGAACAATCCACCAACATGCCGGGAAGCTATGTCAAATTCATCATTTCCAAAGGATTGGAAGTGTTGTGTTGAATAAAATCCTTTGACTCCAAACCCAGTCTTCATAGAGCCGTCCAACACCGCCGAAAACGGTTTCCGGGGATGCGGTCTTGTTTGTAGGAAGATCAACTGCTTGAATTTCATGACCGTTGATGATGAACAGCAGTAGGAAAAACCATCCAACTCTCTTTAGGTCTCCAAAAACACTCATCTCTGTTTTGCCCTGAATGTGGATGCATAAAAAAACGGTTCCATTAAAAGCTAACGCCGTGTATGTCGAGGGTCAATTCACTTTTTGAAAGAATCCCATCCCAGGCATGGCTGGTGCATCAAAAAATGGTTTTTTACCGATGTTGAACCTTCTTAAGCTGACAAAAAAATAATTCATGAAACTCGAATTAAAAATCCGCAGGCTGGTCATTCAAATCGATGAAATTCATCTGGAAATGCAAAAAAATGTCGATCCTCCTGCAAGAAAAGCCCTGGCGGCAGGAGTTTTTCATAATCCCTATGCAGGTCGATATGTTGAGGATCTCGAGCCCATGTTCGATCTTGGGGCAGAAATCGGAGGCCTGCTGGCGACCCGGGCTGTTGAGGCTCTCGGGGTGAAACCAGGATCGATTACGAGTTACGGGAAGGGGGCCGTGATTGGAACCGGTGGAGAAATTGAACATGCGGCAGCAATACTTCATCCCCGTTTCGGAAAGCCCGTCCGTGAGGCTGTGGAAAAGGGAGATGATATCATCCCCTCCACAAAAAAAATGGGAGGCCCCGGATCGGTCCTGGTGCTTCCGATCACGAATAAGGACAGCATCTGGAGTTTTGATCATATGGATGCAATGGAAATCTCCATTCCCGATGCTCCCCGCGAAGATGAGATGCTGATTGCCGTGGCGGTTGCCGATTCAGGCAGACCGCTGGCAAGAACAAGGATTTGATACAAAATCAGGAGAACGATGTTTAAAGCAATGATTTTACTGAAAAGACGGGAAGACAACAGCATTCAGGATTTCCGCAGCTGGTGGATTGGGGAACATGCACCCTTGGCACGTCAACTTCCTGGAGTCAGACGGATCTGCTTCAATGTGGTCGAGTCGGAAGAAGCACTTTATGACGGAGTTTCAGAATTGTGGTTTGATTCCCAAGAAGATTTTGAAGCCGCCTACCAGACTGAAATCGGTAAGCGGGTTGCTGCTGATTCGATGGCGCATGTCAGTCGCAGGGACCGGATGTTTGTCCAGGAAAACATCCTGGAACCTGATGCATGAGTGACCTAACACCATCCCTCCTTCATGATTAAGCAAAGAGAGTTCGGAAATGCCGTTTGATCACCTTATTCAAAACATCAATCTTCCCGACGGGACTGAAGGGGTGGATGTCGGGATTCGTGAAGAAAAGATCATCGCCGTTGAAAAAAACCTGGATGCTGAAGCATCAGTGACCACCGATGGCAGTAACTGCATGCTTTCCCCGCCGTTTGTGGATTCCCATTTTCACATGGATGCGACCCTCAGTCTTGGACTGCCTCGGTTGAACCAGTCTGGGACCCTGTTGGAAGGAATCCAGCTCTGGGGAGAACTGAAACCCGATCTGACCCAGGAGGCCATCAAAGACCGGGCCTTGCGTTATTGTGATCTGGCGGTTTCCCAGGGACTGCTTGCGATTCGGAGTCATGTGGATGTTTGTGATTCTCGGCTATTTGCGGTGGAAGCCTTGCTCGACGTTCAAAATCAGGTGAAGCCTTACCTCGACCTGCAGTTGGTGGCATTTCCCCAAGACGGCTTCTCCCGTTCAGAAAATGCAGAAACCAACCTTCTCAAGGCCCTGGATCTGGGAGCGGAAATCGTGGGAGGCATTACGCATTTTGAAAGGACGATGGAGGATGGTAGGCGTTCTGTGGACGCATTGTGCAGGATTGCCGCGGAACGGGGATTGATGGTGGACATGCACTGTGACGAAAGCGACGACCCGATGTCACGCCATGTTGAGAGCCTGGCTTCGGCGACATTGAGGTTTGGACTCCAGGGGAGGGTGACCGGATCCCACCTGACGTCGATGCATTCGATGGATAACTACTATGTGAGTAAGCTGATTCCCCTGATGGCGGAATCGGGAATGCATGCCATCGCCAATCCGTTGATCAACATCACCATCCAGGGGAGACAGGATGTTTATCCCAAAAGGCGTGGGATGACCCGGGTGCCGGAATTGATGTCTGCCGGCATCAATGTCGCTTTCGGTCATGATTGTGTGATGGACCCCTGGTACCCCCTCGGCTCTGCCGACATGCTGGAGGTGGCAAGTATGGGATTACATGTGGCCCAGATGACCGGGGTCGAGGCGATGAAATCCTGTTTTCAGGCGGTCACGGCAAATGCCGCCTGCATCATGAACCTGGAAGGATATGGAATCAAACCGGGTTGCAATGCGGACTTGGTGCTTTTGGAAGCAAGGGATCCCATTGAGGCGATCCGTTTGAAGGCGAAACGCTTGATGGTGATGCGCCGTGGAAAAGTGATTGCTGAAACTCCTTCCAGCCCGTGCAGTTTAAATCTGGAAACCCGCAGGAGTGAACTCGACCGTCGTTTTGTCTGACTCCTGACATCTCATCACCAGGAGGCCTCGGCGGACATTGCCATTTCACCCGCAGGTCCCCTGATCCACAATCTGCCTTTTCCTTCATTCTCGATCCCGCAGATTCCAATTTCTTCTCCGTCAAAAACCGGACTCATCGCTCTGAACGAAAAGCGTCTGAGGGGTGCGCCTTGCTTGTGTCGCCTGCATAAGTCGAGCAGAAGAGTCGCCTGCAGAGGACCATGGACCAGTAACCCGGGATAACCTTCTTCTTCGATGCAGTAGGAACGGTCGTAGTGGATCCGGTGGCCGTTGAATGTCAATGCCGAATACCTGAACAGCAGGACCGGATCCGGAACCAGACTCCTCTCCCAGGATGCTTCTCCAGGGGATGGCTGGAGTTCGGGTTTGGGATCATCCGCTTTGGGGGATTCCCTAAAAACCAAAGTTTGTGTCTCGCACAGGCAAATCTCTTCTCGGATACTGTAGTCATGCCTCAGTTTGACAAAAACTAGATTCCCGGTCCGTCCCTGTTTATGAACCGCCGAATCAAAATTGGAACGCCGTACCACTTTTTCTCCTACCACAAGCGGACGGATTAATTCGATGTCACTCCCCGCCCACATCCTTCGGGGGAGATTGATCGGCGGAATAAAACCGCCGCGTCGACCGTGTCCGTCATGACCAAGTTGCGAATGCGGAGTATTGCTGCGGGCAAGCATCCAGTGAATCCCCGGCGGTGCAGGTTCTCCTTCATTCACCGAAGGTTCTCCGGTGTCCAAAACGGCATGGTATCCCTCAACCTTAAGCGGGGTCAGGATTTCCTCAACCCGTTCTTCGTGTCCTTTCCATTGATTCAGTGATTCTATCTTGGCGTTCAGGTCGTTCATTTTAAGGATGGTTCTTGTGGTTCGTTAAATCTGTCTCAAACCAGCGGCACAAAGGAAAACAGTCCATGGGTCGAGGTTTGGAATTGATTGCTTGGAGTTTTATGGATTCGCAGCATTTCACAGCGATGGGATTGCCCCACCGGGGAAAGCAGGATTCCATCCACAGCAAGTTGTTCTTTGAGCCGGACAGGGATGTTTTGAGCTGCGGCGGTGACAATGATCCGGTTGTAGGGAGAATGCTCCCGATCACCGAGTTTGCCGTCCCCGGTCAGGACGGTGACATTGGAG
>LUMI01000473.1_pt1 | contig 13751 bp, 14 predicted proteins | sample 729681 | NCBI WGS metagenome assembly LUMI01 (sample SAMN03860267, study PRJNA289734) | marine metagenome | biome: seawater column; feature: ocean; material: water; isolation source: Red Sea water column Station 34 - depth 10m | place: Saudi Arabia: Red Sea | collected 2011-10-15 | depth 10 m
GAGACTGTAACTGGTGCTATTCAAATTGATATTGAAGGGTCACAAACCATTCAATCACTTTACAATGATCAGAACAATACCTATCTTACAGGGGTTACTGAAGATAGTGTTCAGTCCAATGTTTTACATGAAACTGCATTTGGAGGGATTGGAACAGTTTTAGGAGTTGCTAATTCAGATGCAAATGTATCAAACATTGTTTTTGATGCTAACAATCAAACCTTAATTTCAGGGCCAGGTATATTCACTGCTGATGGAGCAAACGCTTTCGTTTGGGGAATATGGAATGAGGGACAGTACACTGGAAATGTTATATCAATATCAGCTATCACAAAAGCATCACCTGCAGTTGTAACCACTGTTGGGTCAGAGCATGGAATGGTAAATGGTGATAGAGTTATAGTACATGATGTTTTAGGAATGACGGAGATAAATGATAGAGAGCTTTATGTAACCCGTATTGGTGCAACTTCTGTATCACTTTTTACAGATGCTGGTAGAACAACTGCTCTTGACTCTTCTGGGTTTGGAACATACACTTCTTCAGGTGTTTTAGATAGAGGAGATTATGCAAATGCAAATTCTTATGCATTAATAGCAGGCACAATAAATGCAACGGCTATTGAACTTGGAGAGTCATTTTTTGCAAACGGTGTTAGCACTGGCACTAACGCTTTATAAAATATAACATTGCTGGTAATGAGGAATAAAATCCAGAGTCCTGAGAAGCTTTTTAAAAGAAAGAAGACCTTGTCACGTTTTTTAAATTTGTTTGAATTGTTTTTTAAGGAGTATAAACCAAACAGCAACAGCAATAAAAAAAATAGAAATGGGCTGAAGAATACATACTCAATCACCAACTCAAACGGAACAGGCATTTGTTGGAATGAAGAAGGGATGTTTCAAAGGAGAGCCTTGAATGTATTCTTCCAGGAAACAAACAATCAAACTCATTTTTTTGTTCGAATGATTAATTGGATCTTGATTTAATTTTTTCCGATAACATTTTTGATTCAGAAAAACTCTTCGGACCGCGTAATTCCGGGTTGCTCTCCAACAGTGAAACTGCAGAAATGTTTTTTCCAGAAGATGGGATTCTTTTTTGAATCTTCTGGGTTAACTCAACTGAACCAGGATAAGTTCCTGAGTTCCTCTTTTTCGTGATGACAGAACTGGAGGGATTTCGTTGATTCTTGTTAGCTTGCGATAAATTGGTTTGGATTCGGTTCGACAGGGCAACGGACCCAGGATAGGTTCCGGATTGTTGGAGTGGAACGATTTTATTTCCGGCTGTTGGATTCGCAGAATTGATCTGGCCCGACAGTTGCTCGGAACTGACAAATTTGTTCTGTATTTTAAGGAGATCCCTCTGGGAATTTCGTTCCCTGTTGAGAGCACGGATGCAAGAGAGAAGTTCATTGACTTCAGTTTGATTGTTAGGGCTAGTCAACTCTCTGCAGCTTGTTGGAGCTTCTTTCTCCTGTGCTTGAATTGAAAAAGGGACAATGAATATAAAAATGCCAGGCAACAGATTGTGGAACAAAGCCCGGCATTTCAAAAAAGAATATCTGAAATACTTCGCCATCAATCTATAAAAGATCATTTTCATTTGAAATATCAGTTCCTGATTAACTATCTTAATAGGGACCTTGCTGGTTTAAGTTTTTTGTTCCTACTGAAACCAGTATCGAAACAACCCATTGAAAATCGATGTTAAAGCTTTTCATTGCGCTTTTTGGGCTGATTCTTGTTTACTGGATTTATAAAAAAAAGAAGCAGCTTTTTGTAAGACATCCACAAGTTGAACCTGTCATTACGACCCTTGAGGCTTATGAGCTTCAGGCTTTTCTCGATGCAACCACACCTTTAGTTTGTCTTGAAGCAGATGGTCAAAAGTTTGGTCAACAATTTAAAGAAAAGTCACCTCCTGAACTGCCTCACATCAATGGCTGTAGATGTCAGATCGTTCAAATATACTATACTTCCTCGGATGTTTTTCAAGGAGAGAACCAAGAGAATCTCTCAAAACCTTCTTCTCTGGGAAATATAAATGCTGGAGATGCAAGAATCTTGAAACAATTGCTGCTTCAAAGCTATCAATCTGAATTATACAAAGATTTTGAAGCAATGATCTCAGATTTTGATCCAAATCAAATCTCAGAAGGAAATCGGGATGAAATAATGGCTTTATCGAAAAAAGCCTTTCAATTACGACAGGATCCAGCGGAACAAGAAACATCTTAGATCAATTTCTTTCAGAAATGTTTAGCAGATTCGCAAAAAATATAAGAAATCGTTTGGAGCCAGGGCAAAGGAAATAAAAGAAATATGTTTTTCATGCTTTCAATCTTTCGGTGGATTTTCTGGATTATATTCTCCTTTTCTTTTTTTGCAGCAGCAGGAGTCGGGACTTTTCTCTATGAATTGAGTAAATCGCTTCCAAAAAATATTGAAGCAGAACTTCAAAAGCGGAATGAAATTCTGCCGACGGTGCTCTACGATCGGGAGGGCAACCAGATTGAAGAGTTTCACATTCAAAGAAGAATTCCGGTATCTTACGAACGTTTCCCACCACATCTGATTCAAGCTTTAATTGCCAGTGAAGATACGAGGTTTTTTTCTCATATTGGGATTGATCCTTTTAGGATGTTTAAAGCCTTTTTGGTCAATGTTGAGGAAGGTGGTTTTGTTCAGGGGGCCAGTACCTTAACACAACAAACTGCCAGGGAGTTCCTTTTGACAAAGGAAAAACAACTCATACGTAAATTGAGGGAAATCCTACTGGCATTTCGAATGGAGCTTCAATTCAGCAAAACTGAAATTCTTGAACTCTACCTGAACAAGGTTTTTCTGGGTAATGCTGAAGGTGTGGAAGCCTCAGCTCAGGGATATTTTGGCATCCACGCCCATGAACTTAGTTTGGCTCAAAGTGCGATGCTTATTGGGTTACTTCCCGCACCTTCACGCTATGGCCCAAATAACAATCCCGAACTTGCTCTGATTCAGCGGGACAGGGTTTTGAAGCGAATGCTTGATGAGCATTTCATAACTGTCGAAGAATACTTAAACGCAAAAGAAGAGGAAATCAAACTGATCGAAATTGACGATTTTGCCTCGGAAGGAACTGCACATTATGTGGAGCATGTCCGACGTGATTTGTTGAAACGTTATGGAATGGAAAACCTTTATCAAGGTGGCTTAAGGGTAACAATGGCGATGGATCTTGACTACCAGATGTTCGCTCATGAGGCCCTTCAAAAAGGAATTCTGGAACTCACCAAACGTCAGGGCTTTAGGGGCCCCCTCAAGGAGCTGGAATGGTCAGATAACAGTACTTTATTGCAGGATCAGACAGATGAAATCACCTCTCAAAATCGTCTCGTGTTGGGAAACAATGTCATAGGTGTTGTTCAAACAATTGAGGGTGATGAGGTTTCGGTTGATTTGGGTGGAGTCTTTGGAACCCTCAATTGGGATAGGTTAAAAAGCTGGCAGAATGCCATGAGCGGAAAAGAATACCCGATCCCGTTTAAGTCCATTGATGAAGCCTTGAAACCAGGGGATGTGATTCCTGTCAAACTGATGGATTATGATCCCCAAGATCAGCTTTTTAGGTTGAATTTATATCAGGAACCTCAAGTCAACGGAGCAGTTTTAGGGATGCAGCCTGAAACAGGTCAAGTGCTTGCTATGATTGGGGGTTATGAATATGAAGACAGTGAATTTAACCGTGCCATCCAAGCGAAAAGGCAACCTGGGTCTGCCTTTAAACCACTTGTCTATGCCTCGGCCGTGGATGCTGGCTACACCCTGAGCAGTGTCCTGGTTGACAGTCCAAGAGCTTTCAGGACTGGACAGATTAAATTGGGAGAAGATGAGATTTGGCTTCCAAAAAATTATGGAGACAAGTTGATGGGCAATGTTAGTCTCAGGACAGCCCTGGTAAAAAGCCTGAACCTTGCCACCATCGGGCTGATTGAGGATTTAGGCCCTAAACGGGTGATTGAGTACAGCAGAAAATTGGGGATTTCTTCACAGATGCGGGAAAATCTGACCATTGCCTTGGGTTCATTTTCTGCGACCTTGCAGGAAATGGTAAATGCATTTGCCATTTTTGCTAACCAGGGAAACAGAACGGAACCTATTTATGTTTTGGAAGTCTCTGATCAGTCCGGAAGGATCCTTGAATCGAGCCAGACTCAAACAACAAATATCATCTCAAAGGAAACAGCTTTTCTCATCAGTGATGTACTTCAAGATGTGGTGAGGCGAGGAACAGGATGGCGTGCCAGGGCACTGGGAAGGCCTTCAGCAGGGAAAACTGGAACGACAAATGATAACCTGGATGCATGGTATATCGGCTTCATTCCTCAACTGCTGACAGGAGTCTATGTAGGATTTGACCAGCCAAGAAGTATGGGGCTGCATGAATCAGGCTCTAAGGCCGCTGCACCAGTTTGGGTGGAGTTTATGAAAAATGCAGTGGCAAATTTGCCGACGCAGCAATTTCCCCAACCACCTGGAATTGTATCAGTGAAAATTCATCAAAGTGGAAGAAGAGCAGGTCCCTGTGATCTTCAAGACGAAATCCAGGAGGAACATTATAAAACCGGAACCGAACCGCAATTGGATATGCTGCTAAATCCAAACTGTTCCGATACAATAACGGAATCTGCAGACACCAATGAAAAAGAACCTGAATTATGAAGAAATTCAGGACAAAAATAGACTAACGAGGATAGAAGGGGCTGTCCTCTTGAGTTATCAGGAAGGATAAAAAGGTGAAAGCGGCACTTTAAATGTGCCGCTCAAATATCAAATCAATTAACAGCTTGCTTCAGCTTGCTGCCAGCTTTGAACTTAACTGCTTTAGAAGCAGGAATTTGCAGTACTTTGCCGGGTTCCCGAGGGTTTCTTCCTGTGCGGGCAGCTCTTTGTACTACTGAAAAGGTGCCAAAACCTATCAGAGATATGGAATCTCCTTTTTTGAGTGCACCTTCAATTGCACCGGTGCAGGCTTTAAGAGCTCTTTCTGAATCAGCTTTACTCAGTCCAGCTTCTGCAGCGATTGCATCAACAAGTTCCGATTTGGTCATAGCATATCCAAAATCAGGTTAAATTTTATAGGAGAGGTTGTCATATCGAGCAAACCTTCCCTGGTTTAAGACAAACCTCGGACCGCATTCCAACGGTGCCGGGTAAATGAGTCAAGCACAGCGTATGCCTTGCAAGACCCTGGTATCACTATAATTTATTCACTTAGAAGTCAAGGCCAGAGCATAGAAAAGTGCGATTTTTTTGTAAAAATGTGGAATATACCATCATTTTTTCTTCAGTCATGCTATTTTTCTAAAATGCTCATCTCGTTAGAAAACGTCATTTTCCAATATAAAAACCATGCGATTTGAATCGATTTTGGGTCTATCGATTGCGGTCCATCTTGTCCTGATGATAGTCATCAGCAGTACCATGGAAATGTTGGATTATGAAGATGTTCCTATCAAAGCCAGGGTCAATATCCGTTTTGATTATCCTCAGAAGAAATCCAAATCGATTCAAAAACCGGTCTTGAAGCTTGAATCAGGAAGTAAAGCGCTTAGCTTACAACCAATTCAACCACTTCCTGAGGTTCAAAAACCTGTTTTGAAAACTCCAAAAAATAGTTTAAAGCCTGAGATAACAAAACCATCGCTTTCAAAAAATGAACTTCCAAAATTGAAGCGAAAGCTTCCGAAAACTCAGACTTCTGTCAAAGTTTCCCCCAAATCGATTGTGGTTCCAAAAAAGGAAATCGATCTGAAACCTATGGCTTTTGAGTCGGATAAGCAGAAACTGAAACTGCCGTCCCCCAAAAAACCTGAACTAAAAGAACTCAAGGGGCCTGGAACCAAGGCTCTGGTTTCCCCGGTTGAAATACCATTAAAGGCGCCTATTGCCGGGAAAAAACCTGCTCTGCCATCATCAATTAATTCCAAGAAAACTTTACTGAAACCGAGTCAAAATCTACCTAAACTTAAAAAAATGACGACGCCGGAAGTTGGAAAACTGGCGATTCCCCAAATGAAACTGTCAAAACCGGAGTTTAAAAAAATCGAAATTCCATCCCAAGTGACAAAGACTAAACCAAAGACTCCGGAAAAACCTGATTTATCCCCAACTCTTCCCATTTTAGAAAGTCCATCCCTGAAAAAAAGCTTTACACAGCAACCTTTGATTCCTCTTCCGGAACCTGAATTACCAGCATCCATGCTTCCAAACATTGAGCTGAAACAACCAATGTTGCAGTCTCAGCCTCTTCCTGATTCCCCAGTGTTAAAACCAGATTCACTTTCTTCAAATTTACCTAAACCCACGCTGAGTACTTCATTACCGGAACCCGAAGCCAAGCTTCCGAATTTGGAGCAAAAAATACAGACGACCCCAATCCTCAAACCTAAACCCCTGGAGAATCCACAGATCAGTACCAGCGAACCAATACTCGTTCCAGAATCAGACATGGAACCTATAGTGCCAATGCTGGAATTCAAAGAGGCTAAAGAACCGGAAGTTTCTTCGGAAATCGAATTTAACCAGAAACTGCAAATCAGCAAAAAAATCCGTCAGGCAGAACAGGAATACAACCAGCACATTCAAACCATGGTTCAACCCAAATTGGCAATGTATGATTCGGAGCTTTTCGTTCGCATCGAACTCGAGATAGGAGTCTCCGGTAAAATCATTCGTTACAGAATTTTGGAGGCAAGTCCTTCAAATGCATTCAACCAGGCGGCCCAATTGGCGATCAGAAATGTTAACCTTAATCCACTTCCTGAAGCACTGGCAGGAAACCCACCTTACATTGTGGTTGTCAAAGTCATTCCGCAACTTCAATAAATGTTGATGCAAAACAATATTCGAAAAAAGAACATACAAAGTCATTTTATTCTGAGCGGTCTTTGTTTTATTTTGCTGCTTTCTTCTCAAGAAGTTCTGCGTGCTCAAACCTATTCCAGCGAAGAGATTGTGATCAGCGGTTTGGGCTTCACCCGTTTTGCTGTTGCGCTTGAGCCACAGCCGGCCTTTTCAGAGCATCCTGAAGCACCGCGCTGGGAAAGAATCATTGATCGGAATCTTTGCTGGAGCGGTTCTTTTAAAGTGAGGGGTTCCCGTTATGCTTCCTGCCGTTTGGGAGAAGGGAGTCGGTTGGACATGAAAATCCTGCTTGATGTCCAGAATCAACAATTGATTTTGACTGTGGCTGATGTTGAAGGTGTTCCCTTGTTCCCGTTGATGCTTCAACTCAAAAGGAACAATTTTAGGGAAAGTAAATTGATGTTGATGATCAATGAACTGACAGAACAACTAACAGGAATTCAAGGCATTTTAGGGAGTACAATCGCCTTTACATTGAAACAGCCCAAGCGCCGTAAAATCATTGCCAGAGTCAATACTCACGGCAATCGGCTTGGAGCCATTTCGCGGAATCCTTCGATCAGCCTCCTCCCAAGATGGAGTCCGGACGGAAAATCCATTCTCTACACACGTCTCAGCCGCCGAGGAACAGCGATCATCCTCAACAAACTAAAAGGCAAACCGATCATTCTGCTGAACTCAGATAACCGGGTTAATGCTTCCAATACCAATTTCCTGAATGTGAGTGGAGGTACTTGGTTTTCCGATGGTACACGCTTGATCGTCACACTTAGCCGAAAGGGTAATAACGATCTGTATGAATTTGACCTGAACCGTCGAAAAGAGCGGCAGGTCACAAAGCACCCTGCAATTGATACAGCTCCATCTTTGTCCCCGGATGATCAACAGCTTGTTTTTGTTTCGGACCGAACCGGAAAGGAACAGATATTTTATCGTCAACTCGGAACCAGGGTTGAATTCCAATTAACGCGTTCCGGGGCGAGCAGTGATCCCGCCTGGTCTCCTGACGGAACCATGATTGCGTTTACAAGACTCGTGAGAGGCAATGCGCAGATCCATATTCTGGACCCCTTCACCGGTGATGAAAAAGCCTTGACTCGGGGGCGTTACAATTCAGAACAGCCCAGTTGGTCCCCGGATGGCAAGCAGATCGTCTTTGCTGCAAATTCGACGGGTGTAAGCAAACTCTATGTGATGTTCATTGATGGAACGGGAAGGAGGCGATTGACCAGAACTCCAAGAGATTTTGAAGAAAGCGCACCAAACTGGAGACCGAAGGAACATTAATTTTGAAAGAAACGGACTGGATTTTCTCAGATCCTGAACATCTGCGTCGAGAAAAAGAAAAAGCGAGACAGATACGTCAAAGTCAGTGGTGGAAAAACCTCAGGGCAAGAAACCACTGTCATTACTGCGGGAAAACCGTCCCTGCCCGTCAGTTGAGCATGGATCACCGAATCCCGATTTCAAGAGGGGGGCTCAGCGAAAGAAAAAATTTGGTGCCCTGCTGCAAACCCTGCAACAACCTTAAGAAAAATATGATGCTTGACGAGTGGGAAGCTTATCTCGCAAGTCTGCAAAATACAGGGGACTGATTTTACATCCTGAGATCAACCTTCGGACATCATCCGGATCATTTCCTGTGCCTTTGCTTTCCAGGAATTGGCAGCAAAAGAACTGTTAAGAAAAGTCGTTAGAGCCGCTCTGGAATCAAGAAAACGTCCCTGTTCCATCATAATAAATCCAAGGATGAAATCCGTAAATGGATGACTTCCGGGAAATTGAAGTTTGAGTTCTTTCAAATCCCGGATTCCTCCATCATATTCTTCAAAATCCGGTTCCAAAGGCCTGATACTTTGGTAAGCAAGAAAGGCTTTAGTGTACTCATGCATCCGCAAGAAGGAGATTCCCAAGTTCATTCGAACGTAAACCAGGGTCGGATCTAATGCCAATGCCCTTTGGCTGTATTCAACAGATTTCTCAAAATCTTCAAGAAGATAGAAACCCCAACCCATGTTTCCATACAAATAGGGGCCGCTGGTGAATTTTTCTGCCTGAAGGTAGGAATCGACGGAGTTTTTTACAAGTCTCAGATCGTACTTAGCAAGCCCATCTGCCTGAAGTTGATAACCTTGATAATAGTAGGCTGTTCCGAGTTCACGGAAAAGTTCCCCCAAATGTTCAGGACGGTCAGCATAGTGAAGGCCTTCCTGGTATGTTGCGATGGCTTCATCAAAATTCCTGACATTAAAAAGTCCCCGACCAGTCAGTATGTAATGATTAACAGGTTTTGGTTGACTTCGTTTTTTTTGATTTTGATCCAGCCAATTCTCAAATTCCTGTCTTGAGGCAGATCGATCATGGTCTTCCCTGTCGATCAAATCTCTGAGATTTTCCCTGAATTGTTGAAGCCAGTCTTCACTTCCAAATGGAGTTCGGTTGAAACTGATCGAAGGCCTGCCCGTGTCCCACCACTCATCCCAGAAGGACCGGTTTTGCTGTTGCTGTTGGGATTGCATCCATAAAGACAAGGCATCAGGTTCCCTCGGGAAAAGACTGAACAGTATAGCGTAGAAGCAAACTGCAGTCAGCAACACAGCCCCGATGGTTCGGATATAAGGAGGTGATGAATTGGATTTTTCTGCTGAGGATTGTTCTGTCTGGGAATTCTCTTCGAAGGTGGAATTTTCCCAGGATGTTTCTGCTTTAGAAACTTCCCCCTGATTGTAAAGTAAATTTCCTTTCCGGTAACGAAGTTCAGATTCCAGGATTTTTTTGTTTAAGGAAGAATTCATGAAATTAGAAAGGAATTCTTTTGAAGCGTTCCTTAGGATGCCAATCGATTTTAATTGACCGGTTGGTCCACGGGTTGGGATCCATTAGCGACAAACTGGCGATGTTTCAGACGTTGAAGTCGATAGCGTTTAAGAAGATAAGCGGTTATCCAGTAAGAGAGAAATGCTCCCGGTATGGCGAAAAAAAGGCTTCCCACCACCATCGGCCATCCTAGGTCGATGATCAGAAAACGTGTCGCTTCCACGATGGAGTCCCATGCACTTTCCATTTGAGAAAAAGAGGAGAGTTCTTTTTCGAAAAGCGCAAAACTAAGCTTTTCCTGTGTCTCCAAAAAGGCATAACCTGATACGAGGAAGAGATAGTAAAGCGGAATCATGGTCAAAGGATTTGATATCCAAACCATTGCAATTGCGACCGGAAGATTGAAATGGGTGTTGAGAATGTAACGGCATAATGCCCATATCAGAGCAACCGCATACATCTGAATCCCTACAGTCGGAGTCAGGGCGAAAAACACTCCAATGCCCACCCCCCAACTGACTTGGCGGATAGAACCTTCGCTTCGGGTGATGGGCCTGATTAGTTTTTTATAAAGAAGGTACTTGAGAAGTCGACTCACCACTCACCTTGACTGGGCATTGAAAGCCAGGGTTCTTGTGGTGGAAGGGGATCGCCTTCTTGAAGCAATTCCACTGAAATCTGGTCAGGGCTTCTGATAATGGTCGACTCTCCAGGTCCGGTTGCCAGGAAAACCAGAGTGAATCGTCCTTCAGGTGCTTCCCTCCGACGAACCTCCATCATACCCAGTTTGTTGATAAAAAAATCGAGGGCGGATTCAAGATTCTGCACCCGAATCATGGTGTGTAAATACTTCATGCGTTTTTTGTTATTTGAGGGTTTAACGAAACATTTCCAGTTATATCCACATCAAAGAGTTAATGGGCATAGCGTTGCTTCCTGAAGGTCATCGAACTCGTTGAGTTGGAATTGCATCCTGACACAAGGTGTTATCCCTTTTTGCTCAAAATCTACGGGGTGAGCATGAAAAAAAACAGAGTATATCGGTTCCATGAGGATCTGGAAATAGCCTTGACCAGATTTTCTGGAAAGCTTCTTATCTTCCTGGAAAAACTGGTAAACCACGTCCTCACGCGAGTCTTCCAAATCACCATCAAGATTCATGTCTTTTTGGATACGCAGTGATTGATCCGTAATTTGAATTCCTTGATGATACGATGCAAGCCCATATCCGGCTTGGATTAATTCTGACTTGAGCATCATTAAAGTTCTTTCAAACGCTGCATGTTTTTTTGCGTTATCATTTTGCATCAAACCCATCTTTTGAAAATTAATGAAAGCATTGGCCATTACCAACAATAACAAGAGACCAATTGCACCACTGAGCAGAATTTCAATGATGGTGAATCCTTTTTTCAGGACTTCAGTTTTTTGGAGCATCTATCATTCCTTCTGAAATCCATGAAACGGTTTTTGCATGATCTTGAAAAATAAGTTGAAAGGTTACTTTGAACCGATCTGCACTTGTGAACTCAACTTGGGTGTGAAGTTCAGTCGTTTCCTTAAAAACTTTGATTGGGATATTGGAATTTCCTGAGAAAGTAAAAGATTAACTTGTTCCGAATTCCAATAATCAAGCATGGCTGCAGTTTGGAAATTAAAGGCTGATTTCTTGAACTGATTTGAGGATTGTTCAATGATGCTTAGGGTGCCTTGGATTAAAATTAAAAAAATCCCAGCGCTGATAAAAACTTCCAAAAGTGAAAACCCTGATATATTTTGATGAAACTGCAATTTCATGCATCCCAGATTAGCTTGAACCCTAAAGTAATAATCAACAGAATTAGGTGATCTGATTTAACCCTTGGAGTCCATTCATGAAATTCACATACACCGGTCTTTCAGAGCAAGAAGTTCGCGATTCTAGAAACCAGCATGGTTCAAATGCGGTTACGACCCAAGATGTAGAAACTTTTTGGGACAAACTGATCGCGAATCTAAAAGATCCGATCATTATGATCTTAATTGTTGCTTTGTTAGTCACTCTAGCCTTAGCAGCATTAGGATTCGCACCGTGGTATGAAGGGTTAGGGATCGCGATAGCGGTCGTTTTGGCAACGTTGGTAGCTACTTTTTCAGAATACAGCAACGAGTCGGAATTCCAAAGTTTGCTCGAGGAGGCTTCAAAGATCAGGGTCAAAGTTTTTCGAGCTGGAACCCTCCAGGAGATCTTGATCGATGAACTGGTCGTCAACGATTTAATTCTTCTGCAACCTGGGGATACCATTCCGGCCGACGGCTATTTGCTGGAAGGAGAACTGGATGTCAATGAATCCGCACTGACCGGGGAGTCCGAACCTGTGGAAAAAACAGGGTCGGGTGATGAAAGCCAGATCAACGAAGAACAAAACGGGCTCTCCCGTGCAGGTTTGGTGGAAGACGGTGAAGGTGTGATGAAAGTCCAGGCCGTTGGTGACAAAACCAAGTACGGTGCCACCATGAAAGAACTGATTTCTGCGGAAGACCGACTTTCGCCTTTACAGCAAAAGTTGGCAAAGCTTGGAAAACAGATCACCAATTTCGGCTATATCGGGGCAACATTTATTGCCCTGGCTTATATGTCCAATCATGTATTTTTTGATCCGATGGTGGGCTATGCCGCACATGGAAGCTTTACAACTTATTTAGCACAACCTCCTGGAGCGATTATTTACCATCTGGTGACTGCCATTATTTTGGCAATCATCATTATTGTTGTGGCAGTTCCTGAAGGATTGCCCATGATGATTGCTGTGGTTCTCTCTTTGAACATGAGAAAATTGCTGAGAGCAAATGTGTTGGTGAGGAAACTACTTGGAATCGAAACCTCCGGAAGCCTGAACATACTTTTCAGTGACAAAACGGGGACACTGACTGAAGGACGACTCCAGGTTGCTGCAGTGCTGACTGGAGATAGCAAGAACTACAATGATCTCACCGAAGTTCCCGAACCCGTGATGAACGAAATCGGGTTCGGTCTCCGAAATAACACTTCGGCTTCGATTGACTTAACAGATCCTGAAATTAAAGATTATGGGGTTCGAAAAATGAATATAACCAAGAGAGTTTATATCTCATCTGAGGATCTCAATTTTAAAGAAGGTGATATTATTAGATTGAAAGATTTCTGCAATATCAAGATAATAAAAATTGGAGAGAAGATTCATGCAGACTTTGTGAGTAAAGAAGTAATAAAAGGGGTTGCTAAAATTCAATGGGTTAATGATGATTTCAAAGAAATTAAATTATTAGATCCAAAATTATTATACCCGGTTAAAAATGAAATTGACAAAAACTCAATGAAATCAACTTTTGGTTATGTAGAAAATAATATTTTGAATTTAGAGTTAGACACGATTGTGCAATTTGAAATTGGTTTTGCTAAATTACAAAATATTGATAATGAAATTACCGGGCACTTTATTCATAGATTTTAAAAAAGTTGCCCATTTACATGAAGTATTAAATAGTGAATCTATTTGTATAATATGGAGCAACCAAATTTAATTGAACTACCTAATGATAATTATATTCCAGGTATATGCAACATAGGTCCTTTAGAAATTCAAAGAAGAAAGAATTGGTTTTTTGTAGCTGTTTTTGGCAGTTTTATGATTGCGAGTATATTCTTGGTAAGTGAATTTAATCTTTTTTTGACTATTTTTTCATATTTAGTGTTATTGGGAACTGGATTTGGGTTAGGTTTAGTATTTTTTGAATGGTATGACAAATTTTGCATTGCGTTTGGATTTTTTGGGGTTTTCAATTTCCAAAAATTGGGGAATTATTCGAGAGTGGAAAATAAAGATTACACAAATATTGACCGAAGAAAAGTTTTGAATATTCTAATTAAATCATTGTTAGTTTCGGTTCTATACACTTTACTTGTAGCAGGCATTGCGTTAATATTCGATTTTCCTAAACTTATAATATTATGATTATTTTAGTCTAAAATAATTTCAACTTTAAAATTATTTAGTTCGTAT
>LUMI01000857.1_pt1 | contig 13740 bp, 16 predicted proteins | sample 729681 | NCBI WGS metagenome assembly LUMI01 (sample SAMN03860267, study PRJNA289734) | marine metagenome | biome: seawater column; feature: ocean; material: water; isolation source: Red Sea water column Station 34 - depth 10m | place: Saudi Arabia: Red Sea | collected 2011-10-15 | depth 10 m
TCATCTCTTCCAATAATTGAAACAATTGCTCTTAAAAAATTATCTCTTCTCCAGTCTGTATAAATAACGTTATCACAATGAGATCTTCTCCAAGGCTGACTTGCATCAATATTTGCTGAAATTGTTACTATTTTTTGTTGTGTAACAACACATCCATAGGGTCTTCCAAATGAACAATAAATAAATCCAGTATAATAAGCAACGTTATGCATGGATGTTAAGATCACCATATCCATGTCATTATCAGACATTACTTTTCTTAAACTTGATACTCTGTTTTGATATTCTTTATCTGAAAAAGGAAGTTTTACTTTTTCACCATTCTTTAATTCAAAAAAATCTGGTCTTTCCATAAATTTAATTTAATCCTATAAAACGTCTGTTTGATTGCATGATCATGCTGTAATAAAAAATTGCAATAAATATAAAGAAGCCTCCAATAATAGTATTTGTTCCAGGTACTTCATTAATTCCAAGCCAAGGTAACCACACCCAAAAAATTCCACCAATAACTTCTGTTAATGATAACAATGTTAAATCAGCTGCTGGAATATTTTTTGATCCAATTGAATATAAAATTAAACCTGCACACACTAAAGTTCCATGTGTTGCAAACAAAGCTTCGTTTTTACTAGATGATAAAAAGCTAGTATCATTAATTAAAATCATTACAGTTGAAAATAAACAACAAAACAATCCTGCAATTGCAACAGTTGTAAATTTAGGTGTTTCTTTTCGCCAACGTAAACTTACTGAAAAAATTGAAAATCCTAAAGCTGATGCTAAGCCAAATATCAATCCTGGAAGAGAATTTGAACCAGTTGCTTCAAACGCCATTACAACAATTCCAAAAGCTGCAACCAATATTGCAACCCAAACTGTAATTGAAATTTTTTCTTTTAAAAATAAAAAGCCAAGTAATGCAGTCATAAATGGCATTGCTGCTAAACATAATAAAGTAATTGCTGCACTGGTATTTGTGATGGACCAAATAAAAGTCATCATCGCGGTTCCAAGGCCAACACCTCCAATTGCCCCTGAAATACCAATGTTTAAATAATTTTTGTAAAAATCTAATCCTTCTTCAAAGTAAAGATAAAGATTAAGCAGAATGAAAATAACTATTCCTCTTGTAAATAAATACTGCCAAGGAACAAGTTGTGGCTGATCTATATGCCTTACAACATAAGGCCCAAAAGACCACAAAAGACCTGCAAAAAGGACTATTGGGATCGCAACTTTTGGATTTTTTAGATCAGGCATCCCGAATTTCTAATATTATTTTAAATCTGAGACAAGAAAATACGATTAGTTAATCAAAAATTCATTTAAGCCAGATGCAGAGTAACACTCAATTAAATTTCCTTTATTAAATGAGGAAATTCCATCTTTAAATACACCCCAAGCGTTAGATTTTACAAAAGGTTCAATTTTATAACTCTCTTGACCTTTGAAAACCTCAAATTGAGCAGTGCCTAATTTATCAAAAGTTAATTTTCCTTTAATAAATCTTGTAAACTTTTTCTTCTTTGAAAATTTATTTTTTAATTTTGCATATATGGGTTTTTCTATTTTCAAACCTAGAGATTTAAAAAGTAATGGGATTACAAAAAATCTAAAACAAGCAACAGATGAAATTGGATTTCCCGGTAAACCAAAAAAGCATTTATTGTTATTAAATTTTGCAAACATCACTGGTTTTCCTGGTCTAATTGCAACCCCTTTAAAATGATTTTTAAGTTTAAATTGATTTATAACACTTGGAATAAAGTCAAATTTACCCTTAGAAACAGCGCCTGATGTAATAACAATATCTGTATTAGATTTTAATTGCTTTGATATTTGGTTTTTAAATAATTTTTGATCTTTATCTCTTATAATTTTTTGAACTTTAAAATTAACAGGTAAACTTTTGATTAAAGAATTTAAATAAATAGTATTTGAATTTCTAATTTTCCATGAGGGAATTTTTTTATTATCTGACAATTCATTTCCAGATGGATAAAAGGTAATATTAACTTTCTTTTTAACTAAAACCTTTTCAATTCCTAAAGTTTTTAAAGATAAAATATGAGCAGGATTAATTAACTCTCCTTTTTTAATTATTTTATTTCCTTTTTTATAATCAGATCCCTTTGGTCTTATAAATTCTGATTTTTTAATTTTTTTACTTACAATTATATATTTTGCATTTTTTTTATTTGGGACAAATTCAATATCTTCAATTGGAATAATGGTATCAAAAGGCTTTTTAATTATTGCACCTGTCATTACTTCAATGCATGATAATTTTGGTACTTTTTTAATATAAGGGTTGTCCCCTGCTGCAAGAGTTTTAATTATTTTAAATTTTTGAGCTTTATTTTTTGTCTCTTTTGAATTTACTGCAAAACCATCAAATGCAGTATTGTCATCTGCGGGATAATCAAATTGTGCAACAACCTCTTTACTTGATATTCTATTTAAAGCATCTTTAATTGAAACAAACTCATCTCCAATTTTTAATGGATTATTATTTAATTTGTTAATTGCTGCTTTATAAGAATTCATATCTTTTTAGATGCTTCCTCTAAATCTTCTTTAGTATTTATATTTAAGAAACTATTATCGTCTTTAGGATCCAATTCAATTATTTCTGTTCCAATTTTATTAGCCCAATCTTCAACCTTTCTATCCCCTGCTTCTAAATCTTTTCTTAATTGATCTTTAAGATCAACAGACCACATGCCAAAGATATTATGTCTTTTCTCACCACTTTTTAAAAAGAATAGTTTTTTATCTGATTGAGATTGCTTTTGTTTTATTTGATCAACTATATCTTCATTAAAAAAGGGAGTATCACAAGGAAACGTCATCACCCATTGATAGTTCTTTCTATTAGACAAGATCCATTCCATAGAGGATAAAACTCCAACTAATGGACCTAATTGACCCTCCATTACATCTTTTGAATAAGAAACATTTGCAATTTCTTTGTTATTTTCTTCATTAGATATGATCAATATTTCATCAAATTTTTTTTTAAGTTTCTGGATAGTGTGATCTAATAAAGTTAAATCACCTAACTTTGCTTTTGATTTATCTCCACCAAATCTTCGTGATTTTCCTCCAGCTAGTATTACTGGCAAAACATTGTTTTCACTCATCAAATTAAATATAAGTCATATATCTTTTTAATAAAGGTCAATAAATGGACTTAGAAATTTTAAAAATTGCATCTGATACTAAAAACCACAAAGTTTTAAAAGAGTGTTCTCATTCTGCTAAGTTTAAAAATCCCTTATGTGGAGATGAAATGCAAGTTAGCCTTAAAGTTAAAGATGATAAAATTGCTGATTTTGCTTATGAATGTAAGTCTTGTATTTATTGTCAAGCATCAGCAAGTGTACTTTCAAAAACATCTATTAATAAATCAATTGAAAAGATTAATGAAATAACAGCTTTTGTAAGTAATTTTTTTGAAAATACATCTTCAAAATTTCCAAAAGAATGGAAAATATTTGAAAAACTTTTTAATGAAAAAAATATTTCAAGAAAAGAGTGCCTTTTGTTGCCTTTTAAAACTTTAGCAAAAGCCCTAAAATCTTAATATGGAAAAAGATAAATTAATTAAATCTGCATTAGCAGGACTGTTTTCTGCAATCACAATTGGTGCATTAACTTATTTAACTTACAAAACTACATTTGGATTGTTTTTAATTGCATCTTTTGGATCCACAATGGTTTTATTATATGGCTATCCTGAAAGCCCATTTGCACAACCTAAAAATATATTTTTTGGTCATTTAGTTACAGCTGTTGTTGGTATTGCAGTTTTAAATTTTATACCGCTTCCAATTTATATCACTATTCCAATTGCTGTTGGTTTAGGAGTTGGTTTAATGATTTTTTTAGATGTCACTCATCCACCTGCAGGAGGAAACCCAATTATAGTTATTATTGGAAGTGTCTCTTATGATTATTTATTAAGTCCAATTATACTTGGATCAATTATTGTCTTAGTATTTGGTATTCTAGTTAATAAATTTGTATTAAAGAAAAAGTACCCACAAAAATGGATATAAAATACAACGTTTCAAAAATTAAAAGTTCTAAAGAAGAAGTTATCAAAGACTCTGTTTCAGTTGAAGAACCTTTAGAGATGCGTCTTAAATATAAAAAGGACGGTAAATTAGAAACTCAAAATATTTCTATTACAATGAGAACTCCAGGTAATGATGAAGATTTAATAAGAGGGTTTTTATTCAATGAGAGAATAATTGAGAATATGAATGAAATAGATAGTGTTCAACACATTGGTGATCCAGTTGGAGATTACAATTTACATAACACTATTGAAGCAACAATTAATAAAACTGATAATTTAGATATTGGTAAATTAAAGAGAAATTTTGTAACAAACTCTTCTTGTGGTGTTTGTGGTAAAACTTCACTAGATTCTATTGAAGTATTAAAAAATGACAAATTAGATTTAAGTTTTCCTAAAATTAAAGAGGATATAATTTTAAAATCTCCAAGTTTATTAATGAATGAGCAATCTGAATTTGCAAAAACAGGTGGAATTCATGCAAGTGCACTTATTGATGAAGCTGGAAAGGTTATAGCGACTCGTGAAGATGTTGGAAGGCACAATGCATTAGATAAACTCTTAGGTCATTCTATTCAAAATGGTCTCCTAGATCCAAAAGTTCAGTTTATTGCTTGCTCTGGAAGGTTGAATTTTGAGCTAGTTCAAAAGGGATTAATGGCAAATATCGGTATTATGGCTGGCGTGGGTGCGCCTACGAGTCTCGCAGTAGATTTAGCTAAACGTTTTGACATGACATTGTTAGGTTTTGTAAAAGAGAGTGGCTTTAATATTTATAGTAATAAAGACAGAATAATATTAGGCTAATATATAAAGTATGTCGAAAAACATTAGTAATTTATCAGGAAGAATAGGCTTAAAAAACAACCTATTTCAAAAGCTATCCGACAGATCCTTAAATTCTAAAGATGATGCAGGAATGAAGGAAATAGCTGAAGAATATAAAATGGGTGTTTCAACTATTCATGGTGCTGAAAGTTTTTATGAATTTTTAAGACCCTCGCACAGAGAAAAGAAAGCATTTGTTTGTAATGGAAGTGCTTGTATGTGTGCAGGAACACAAGAACCTTTAAAGAAAAAATTACAAGAAAAATTAGGGGAAGACAAAGTTGGCGAAATGTTTTGTCTTGGTCATTGTTATGAAAATCATGCGTTTCACTATGATGGTGAAAACTATGCAGGTAATGACATCAATCAAATAGATCAAATCATTAAAGGTGAAAAAATAAAACAAGAAAAATTCTTTTCAAAAAGTTTTGCAACAACAAGCTTTTTAATGGATGATAAATTATCTAATCTTGATCAATTCAAAGAGCATTTAGAAAAATTTATTAAAACAGATAAAAAAGAAATCATAAACTCATTATTATCTTCTAACTTAACAGGAAGAGGTGGTGCAGGATTTCCAACAGGAATGAAATGGGATTTCTGCAGTAAAACAAAATCAGAAAAAAAATATGTAGTTTGTAATGCGGATGAAGGGGATTCTGGTGCTTTCTCAGATAGATATTTATTAGAAGACCAACCTTTAAAAGTTTTATTTGGAATGGTTGTTTGTGGTTATGTTATTGGAAGCAATGAAGGTGTTCTTTATATTAGAGGTGAATATCCAAAATCGATTGAAGCAATTAATGGATGCATCAATTCTTTAAAAGAAGCAGGATTGTTAGGTGAAAAAATATTAGGAACTGAATTTTCTTTTGATTTAAATATTTGTATTGGACAAGGTGCTTATATTTGCGGTGAAGAAACTGCTTTAATTGCATCTATCGAAGGAAGAAGAGCAGAAGTAGATGTTAGACCTCCATTTCCTGTAACAGAAGGATTATATAAAAAACCAACTGTAGTTAATAACGTTGAAACATTAGCGGCTGCAACTGGAATTTTATTAAATGGTGCAGATAAGTTTTCATCAGTTGGAAATAAAAAATCTGCTGGAACAAAACTTGTTTGCTTAGATAGCTTTTTTAATAATCCAGGTGTTTATGAAATTGATATGGGAACACCTATGAAAAAAATATTTGAAGAATATGGCGGTGGATACAAAGAAGAAGTAAAAGCATTTCAAATTGGAGGCCCTTTAGGAGGAGTTGTTCCTTTATCAGAAATTGAAAAATTAAATTTAGATTTCCAAGAATTTACTAAAGCAGGATTTATGTTAGGTCATGCAAGCGTTGTTAGTATTCCAAAAGATTTTAATATGGCAGAATACATTCATCACTTATTTGAGTTTTCTGCTGAAGAGTCTTGTGGAAAATGCTTTCCTGGAAGAATTGGATCTTACAGAGGTAAAGAAATGTTTGATCAATTAAAGAAAGGAACTTCTAAAATTCCACTTAAACTTCTAAATGAATTATTGGTTACCATGCAAAAAGGATGTTTATGTGCGCTTTGTGGAGCAATCCCAACGCCTATAATGAACATATTAAAGTATTTTGGTGATGAAATTAAAAATGATATAGTAAAAGACAATTAATGAGCTCTGAAAAAAGAAAAATAGCCTATATAGACGGAAAACCTTATGAAATAGGGCCAAATCACAGTTCTATTTTAAAGTTTGTTAAAAGCTATTTAGGAGAAAAGAAAGTTCCAACATTATGTGATGACCCTAACCTTGCACCTTATGGTGCTTGCAGAGTTTGCTCTGTTGAAGTTGCTCTTGAAAAAGATGGTCCAACTAAAGTTGTTGCATCATGTCATACACCAGTTGGAGAAAACCAACACATATTTACAAGTAACGAAGGTTTACAAAATTTAAGAAAAAATATTGTTGAATTAGTTTTAACGGATCACCCAATGGATTGTGATACGTGTGAGGTTGATCAAAACTGTGAACTTCAAACAGTTGCAAATGATTTAGGAATATCAGATCACAGATACAATAATCCTAAACAACATAAAGGAATTCCAAAAGATACTTCTCATTCTTACATGAGAATGAATTTAGATAACTGTATTAATTGTGGAAGATGTGTAAGAGCATGTGATGAAATCCAAGGCTCATTTGTTTTAACAATGAGTGGTAGAGGGTTCGAGTCTAGAATTACTACAGATAACGATATGTTATTTGGAGACAGTTCTTGTGTTTCTTGTGGTGCATGTGCGCACACCTGTCCAACTGATGCAATTTCAGATGTGTTCCAATCGAAATCTGCAAAAGTAGATAAAAAAGTTAGAACAACTTGTTCTTACTGCGGTGTTGGTTGTAACTTAGAAGAGATTAAGAAGTCCTTTAATAAAAAGAAATGGAAAATTTGAAGAAGCTTCATGGGATGAAGCATATGATTATATAAAAGAAAAAATTGAAAAAATTAAAAATGAAAACGGACCTGATGCAATAGCAGGTATTTCTTCAGCAAGATGTACAAATGAAGAAAACTATGTTTTCCAAAAAATGATTAGAGCTGTTGTTGGAACTAACAACATTGATTGTTGTGCAAGAATTTGTCACTCGCCTACTGCTTGGGGAATGCAACAAACATTTGGAACCGGTGCTGCAACAAACTCAACAGAAGATATTTACCACGCAGATTTATTTTTAGTAATTGGCGCAAACCCAACTAATGCGCATCCAGTAACTGGTGCAAAAATTAAACAACAAGTAATGAAAGGTAAAAAACTAATTGTACTAGATCCAATTACAACAGACCTTGCTAAACTTGCTGACTATCATATTAGATTAAGACCTGGAACAAATGTAGCTGTACTTAACATGATGCTTTACTACATTGTTAAAGGAAATTTATTAAATAAAGAATTTGTAGAAAACAGAACTGAAGGATTTGAAGAATTTTTAAATCACATCAATGGTTTAGATATTGATCATTTAGCAAGTGTTGCTGGAGTTGATAAACAATTAGTTAAAGAAGCAGCCATTGCATATGCTACTGCAAAAAATTCTATGGAGTTTCATGGTTTAGGAGTAACTGAACACGAACAAGGTTCTAAAACGGTAATGTTGATTGCTGACCTTGCAATGATTACAGGAAACATTGGAAGAAGAGGAGTTGGAGTAAATCCTTTAAGAGGACAAAACAACGTTCAAGGTGCAGCTGATATGGGATGCCAACCTCACCAAGGAGCAGGTTATTTCCCAGTTGCAGATAAGAAAATTCAAGAGTTTTACACTGAAAAATACGGTGTTGTTCACCCGACAAAAGCTGGATTAAAGATCCCAGAAATCTTTGATGCTGCAATAAATAAAGAAGTTAAAGGTCTATGGATTATTGGTGAAGATATCGTTCAAACAGATCCAAACAGTGCTCACGTTATTAAAGCAATGGAATCGTTAGATTTATTAGTTGTTCAAGAAATCTTTATGAGTGAAACAGCAAAATTAGCAGATGTTGTTTTACCAGGTACAACATTCTTAGAAAAAGATGGAACGTTCACAAATACTGAAAGAAGAGTTCAAAGAGTAAATAAAGCAGCAGAACCATTACCAGGAACAAAACCTGATGGAGTAATTGTTACTGATATGATGCAAAAACTTGGATACGATCAACCAACATATGATGCAGATCAAGTTTTAGCAGAAGTTGCTGATGTTGTTCCATTCTTTAAAGGAATTACAAGAGAAAGACTTGGCAAACTTGGTTTACAGTGGCCTGTAAAAGAAGATGGAACTGATACTAAGATTTTACACGAAAAAGAATTTAAACTTGGAAAAGGACAATTAAAGTATTTTGATTGGAAAGAGTCTACTGAGATTAAAAATAATATTAAAGAGTATCCACTAATTTTAACTACAAGTAGAGTTCTACAACATTACAATGCAGCAACAATGACTAGAAGAACCAAAAATTTAAACATTGTTGATGAAGATATTTTATTAGTTAATCCAAAGGATGCTAAAGAAAGAGAATTAAATAATGGAGATATTGCAAGATTATATTCTGGAAGAGGTGAAGTATCTCTAAAAGTTGAAGTTACTGATAAGGTTAAAGAAGGAATAGTATTTACAACTTTCCATTTCCCTGAGCATATGGTCAATATGGTTACAGGAGATGGTAAAGACGAAGAAACTAAGTGTGCAGAATACAAAGTTTCAGCTGTACAAGTTCAAAAAATATCAAATAAATTTAAAACTGAAATTCAGCCTGGTCAAAATCAAGCAGAAGTTATTTAGTTATAATTTATTTCATTATATTTAATCATCATCTGTGGTAGATATTTCTCATGAGTTTATTGCAAGATAGCTTCGGCAGACGTTTTCCTTATATCAGACTTTCTATAACTGATGTTTGCAATTTTAAATGTGGCTACTGTTTACCAAATGGATATCAAAAGGATAAAAGTGATAATCGAACATTTTTGTCTCTAGAAGAAGTTCAAAGATTAGCAAAAGGTTTATCTGAATTAGGTGTTAGCAAAATTAGACTAACTGGAGGTGAGCCAACTGTTAGAAAAGATTTCTTTGATATTGTTAAAATATTGAAACAAAACTCAGGAATTAAAAAAACTGTTATTACCACAAATGGATATAAGCTAGATCAATTGGCTGAGCAAATCATTGAAAGTGGTTTAGATGGAATAAATATCAGTATTGATAGTTTAGATAAAAATAAATTTCATCAAATAACTGGTCATGACAGATTGGATGAAATTTTAAGAGGAATTGAAAAATTACAAAAACTTAATTTTAAAAATATAAAAATCAATGCAGTACTTTTAAAAGGATTAAATAATAGTGATAAAGATTTTAATGAGTGGGCAAATTTTCTAAAATCAAATGAAGTTGACTTTAGATATATTGAGTTAATGCAAACAGGAGATAATCTTGATTATTTCAAAAAATATCATGTTTCATCAAAAGTCTTTATTGATTACTTAAATGAAAATAACTGGATCATTCAAACATTAGGAAAAGATTCTGGGCCCTCAAAAAATTACATTAATCCTGAATTTAAAGGGAAATTTGGTGTAATTGCACCCTACTCTAAAGACTTTTGTAAGTCCTGTAACAGACTAAGGATTACATCTAGAGGAGATTTAAGATTGTGTTTATTTGGAAATACTGGAATAAATATTAGACATTTAATTCAAAGAGACGATCAAATTGAAGAATTAAAGGATTTAATATTAAAACAATTAAACTTTAAAAAAGAGTCTCATTATTTAGAATTAGGTGAGACAGGACTGACTAAAAACTTGTCAGTTACAGGTGGATAATGACTAATTTAAAAATAGTAAAAAAAGAAGATTTAAAAGATTGGGCAAAAGAATTATTTCAAAAGAATTCTTTTAATATGGTTGATGTTTCTTCAAAAAAAGAAACCTTTAGAAGGGCACTTGCAACTGGGAAAATTCATGTAGGACAAGAAGTGTTTAATCTTATTAAGAATAATGAAATGCCAAAAGGAGATCCGATTTCTTTAGCAGAAGTATCTGCTGTTCTTGGCGTTAAAAAGACAAGTGAAATAATTCCTCTATGTCATCCTCTGCCAATTGATCATACAGCAACAAAAATTATCTTAGATGAAAAAACAAATTCTTTAGAAGTTTTTTGTGTTGTATCAGCTGTTGCAAAAACAGGTGTTGAGATGGAAGCTATTATGGGAGTAAACAGTGCTTTGATTACAATTTACGACTTAAGTAAAATTGTTAATCCTCATTTAGAAATTTCTAATGTAAAATTATTGATTAAAGAAGGTGGCAAAAGTGGATTGTGGAAAAATCCAGATGGCCTACCAGAGTTTTTAGAAAACATATTTGAATAATGAAAATATCTGTTGAGTTATATGGAGCTGCAAGAGATTTCAGCAAATCAAACAATTTAGAATTTGATTTTACAAAAAACTGCAAAATTGAGGATATAAAAAATAAACTTAATGAATACATAGATAAAAATTTTGCAGGAAATAAAAATTATAAAGAAATAATTAAGAGTTCAGCATTTTGTTCTGAAAATGATCAATTAATTAGAGAAAATCAGGTACTCGATAAAAATCAAACAATTGGAATTATTCCACCTATAGGAGGAGGTTGATGCTTCATACAAAAATTATAGATGCATCAGTTGAAAAAATAAAAATTTCAAATGCAGAGAATTTTTTAAATTCTTCTAAATTTGGAGCGGTTATTTATTTTGTTGGAACAGTTAGAGACAATAATGAAAATAAAGAAGTAACAGGTATCACTTATGATACAAAAGATTCGATGGTGATTAAAAGTTTTGAAGAAATTTATGAAGATGCAGAAAGCGAATTAAATATTAAAAATAAAGCTGTATTTATAGAACATGTAAAAGGTTATGTCGGACTTTCTGAAAAAAGTATTATTATTGGTGTTGCTTGTAAGCACCGTGATGAGGCATATCGACTATCGAGGTTTATTATAGAAGAAATTAAAAAAAGAACACCTATATGGAAAAAAGAACATTATAAAAATGAAGAAAGCGAGTGGTTAAAAGGTGTTTCCTTAACACAATGAAATTAAATAAATTTAAATCTTCAGAAATTACACCTGAAAAAGTTTATAAAAATAGAAGAAAGTTTCTTAAAGACATGGGAATTGTTACAGGAACAGCTCTTCTTTCTCAAAATATTATGAGCTCTGCTCTCTCTTATACTCCTGAAACTGAGAGAAAAATTACTGATTACAAATATGCTACGACCTACAATAATTACTATGAATTTGGCACTGGAAAGTCAGACCCACATAAAAATTCTCAAGATTTTATTACAAAACCTTGGGAAATTACAATTGATGGAGAAGTAGAAAAGAAAATCACTTTATCGGTTGATGAGATAATAAATATGTTTCCAAGCGAGGAAAGGGTTTATCGATTTAGGTGTGTTGAAGGATGGTCCATGGTCATACCTTGGTTAGGTTTTCCGCTTAGTAAATTATTAAATAAAGCTCAGCCAACAAGTAAAGCAAAGTATGTAAAATTTACTTCAGTATTTGATCCTGAACAAATGAAAGGTCAAAGGTTTCCTGTTTTAGATTGGCCTTATAAGGAAGGTTTAAGGATTGATGAAGCAATGCATCCATTAACATTAATGGTAACAGGCTTATATGGAAAAGAACTTCCAAATCAAAATGGAGCACCGTTAAGATTAATTGTTCCTTGGAAGTATGGATTTAAGAGCGCAAAAGCAATTGTAAATATTTCTTTTGTTGAAAAAATGCCCACTTCATCTTGGATGAAAGCATCACCAAATGAGTATGGATTTTACTCAAATGTTAATCCAAATGTTGCACATCCTAGATGGTCTCAAGCAACTGAAAGAGTTATAGGTGAAAATGTATTTGCACCAAGAATACAAACTTTGATGTTTAATGGTTATGGAGATGAAGTTGCAAGTCTTTATGACGGAATGGATCTTAGAAAAAATTACTAATTAAATGCAAAAAATTTTCAAGCCTGCAGTTTTTATGGCATGCTTAATTCCTTTTATTGTAATTACTTATCAAATATTTTTTAATAAACTTGGTGCTGAACCTGTAAAAGAAGTAACTCACCATACCGGTAATTGGACTTTAAGATTTATTTTAATATCACTTGCAATGACACCCCTTAGAAATATTACTAATTCTTTAGTGTGGACTAGATATAGAAGAATGTTTGGTTTGTTTGCTTTCTTTTATGCATCGCTTCATTTGTTAACTTATGTTGGATTAGATTATAGATTTAATTTAGATCCAATTTTTGATGATGTTTTAAATAAAAAATATATTTTTATTGGTTTTGCTGCTTGGTTGTTAATGATCCCTTTAACAATTACTTCTAATCAATGGATGGTAAAAATACTTAAACAAAATTGGAAAAAACTTCACAGATTATCTTATTTAATTGGAATCTTTGCGGTGCTTCACTTTATTTGGTTATCTAAAACAATATTCTTTGAACCTTTAATCTATTTAATAATATTAATTATTCTTTTAGTTTTTAGATTAAATTTTTTAAAGCTTATGTTTAAAAAAAGTCCAGTAAACTAAAAAGATACCAAGAACAATCGCGCCAAATAAATATCCATAATCAATTTTTTTTTCTTCATTTTCTGGCTTCTTGTCTTTTTTTTGTTCATCTTCCATATTTTAAGATTATATTAATTTCATGGATGAAAAAATAAAAAACGAATTACAATCAGCTGCTTTTGAAAGATTAATTCAACATTTAAGAGATAGAAAAGATGTGCAAAACATCGATTTAATGAATTTAGCTGGATTTTGCAGAAATTGCTTATCTAAGTGGTACAGAGAAGAAGCTCAAAAAAAAGGAATCGAAATTTCTGATCCTGATGCTCGAGAGCATGTATATGGTATGCCCTACTCTGAGTGGAAAGAAAAATATCAAAAGTAAACTTAGATTAGTTTTTAATGCTAGCTTATTTAAGTTTATTTTCATTTTCTTTTTTAGCAGCAACAATTCTTCCCTTCTCCTCTGAAGTAATACTTGCAACTTTACTTGCAACTGAAAATTATAATAAGATTTTGCTCTTATTCTTTGCAAGTTTTGGCAATATACTTGGATCTTCATTCAACTGGGTTTTAGGAATTTATTCATTAAAGTTTCAGGATAAAAAATGGTTCCCATTTAAAAGATCTCAAATTGAAAAGGCATCTAAATGGTTTAACAAATATGGAAAGTGGTCTTTATTATTTGCTTGGGTACCTGTTGTAGGCGATCCATTAACCTATATTGCAGG